>TARA_R110002012_G_scaffold56123_4_pt1 | contig 36015 bp, 34 predicted proteins | sample TARA_R110002012 | Tara Oceans TARA_R110002012 (sample SAMEA4396515) | marine metagenome | biome: Westerlies Biome; feature: [DCM] deep chlorophyll maximum layer (ENVO:01000326); material: water (ENVO:00002006), including particulate matter (ENVO:01000060) such as... | depth 40 m
CTTTTTAGGAGGATGTTGGCTATCGAAAAGCCTTTCGCTTTCCAACAATTAAACCAATAATTATCAGAATGTACATTAAAACAATAGCAGTAAGCAACAATGGCCTAAAATAAATTTGAATTCCAATGTTAAGATCAAGTAGATAAATAATCAATATTATTGGAAAGAATGAGTAAAAAATCGTTAAACCAGTACTGACCCAAAACATCAGGTTGTATTTTAGAGAATGCGGTATTTTCTCTAAGTATTTTTCCCTGAAATACGATCCCAATATAAATAACATCATTAATGAACCTATAATGTGGGCATAGGTCATTTGATTATGCAAGGGGTTGTAGATTATTGCATTTATAATATATGTTACCAAGCAAGAAATACTCAAATAACGAATCAGTTTTTTGTTTAGCTCTTTTAGCGAAACTTTTCGATATACCTCAAAAAAGAAGAGAAAGAAAACTATTTGATAAATATTAAAAATAATTACATTATGCCATGCATATCTTGAGTCAGAGAAGAATAGGAATTCATTGCTATACTTAATAAAATAACCCAATACCTCGGTAAAAAAGGTATAGATTATTAGCATCGGTAGATATTTTAAAGGCGTGTCATAAAACCTTTTATATCTAATAACCGATATTAACCAAGTCAAAAAATAAATTGGTATATAAAAATGATCCTTTAAAATTCTGATAAGATCTTCTGGCATAGAGCCCTAATATTAGAAATCTGTGTACGGTGGAGGTCCGGAAGTACCATGGTTAAGATTCAAGCTTTTGCTGCCGCTTTGAAAAAAACTTGGAGCAAAACTAGCGTGTGAGGTATTGGGTTCGCCGTTCTCTCCCGTTTCTGAGCTGCCAACAACCCCTTTAATAGGCTTTGCATTTCCATCTGCATCTATATAGAAACCACGTTCTTCGCCATCCATTATGGTAGTGGGTACAATAAAAATGGAATTCTGTCTGGGGTGCACTACTTTTTTGCCATCAGGAAAATCGGGTTTGTCCGGATAGTTGGCAAAATATAAACGGAGAGAGGCTACTTTGACCCCTGCTTCTTCAGCTTCTTGTTCAACGTAGGCCATATAGTCCTTCATTTGTCCATAGGTAAAAGATGTAAAACGGGCGGGTATGTGTTTTTTGTCAGGACTGCGTTCCGCTTCATATTCCTCTATCATACCAACACGGTTTTTGGTATAATTGTCATACAGGGATTTGGACTCTTCCAAAGAAATAATGCCTTCAGGCGGCAATACTTCTTCCTGCTCGGGTTTGGTCGGTTCTTCTTTTTTTGGTCCTTGTTGGCAAGCTCCAATAAGCAAAAAAGAGACTCCAATAAAGGCAATTGCAGTCTTTCGGTAGTTTTTCATAGTTAAGGTATTTAAAGTTCAGTTTTGGGGAAACCGAAATAAAGATATGCCTTTTCTGTAAAATGACTCAACAAAAAGCCCTTCAAAAAATTTGAAGGGCCTGTAATCTTATTGTGTAGAGGGTTGTGGGTTTTTACTCGTTCATTGTGAGCAAAAATTCCTCGTTGTTTTTGGTCTGCTTTATACGTTGCTCCATAAACTCCATTGCTTCAATCGGGTTCATATCCGCAAGATATTTGCGCATGATCCACATACGTTGAATGGTATTTTCATCCAATAACAAATCGTCTCTTCGTGTTGAGGAAGAAATAAGGTCGATGGCAGGGAAAATTCTTCTGTTGGAAATCCTTCTGTCCAACTGAAGTTCCATGTTACCAGTACCCTTGAATTCCTCAAAGATAACTTCGTCCATTTTAGATCCAGTCTCGGTCAATGCCGTAGCAATGATGGAAAGTGACCCCCCATTTTCAATGTTACGTGCCGCACCAAAGAAACGTTTTGGCTTGTGTAGCGCATTGGCATCCACACCACCACTCAATACCTTACCAGAAGCTGGCTGTACAGTGTTGTAGGCACGGGCCAAACGGGTAATGGAATCCAACAGAATCACTACATCATGACCACATTCCACCAATCGTTTTGCCTTGTCAAGAACAATATTTGCAACCCTCACGTGCTCAGTGGCTTCTTTATCAAAAGTGGAAGCGACTACTTCACCACGTACATTACGTTGCATATCGGTAACCTCCTCTGGACGTTCATCGATCAAAAGAATGATTTGGTAAACCTCCGGGTGGTTGGCAGCGATGGCATTGGCAATATCCTTCAACAACATGGTCTTACCTGTTTTGGGTTGGGAAACGATCATTCCCCTTTGTCCTTTCCCGATAGGGGAGAACAAGTCCATGATTCTTGTGGAAATTGTGCTTTGTTTTTCCGCCAATTTGAACTTTTCCTTTGGAAACAATGGGGTAAGGTGCTCAAAAGCTACCCTGTCCCGAACCACTTGCGGGTCCAGTCCATTGATTTTGTTCACTTTGATCAGTGGGAAATATTTTTCACCCTCTTTTGGAGGTCTAATATTTCCTAAAATCGTATCCCCGGACTTAAGTCCGAACAATCGAATTTGTGATTGGGATACATAAATATCATCGGGAGAAGACAGGTAGTTGTAATCGGAAGATCTTAGAAACCCATAACCATCCTGCATAATGTCCAGTACACCTTCACTCTCAATAATGCTGTCGAACTCAAATTCAGGCTCTTTGTACCTATTTCTCAAGTCCTTGTCATAATTGCTGTTCTTTTTGTCGTGCTGGGGCTTGTTGTGTTGATTGTTTCTCCTGTTGTTGTTTTGGCTCTTTTGAGGACTGTTGTTGCTATGGGACTTATTGTCTTGCGACTTGTTGTCCTGTGGCTTGTTGTCCTTTTTTTGAGGTCTTCCTTGTGGTTTGGAGTCGTCTTTTTTGCTTCTGGGCTCCCTTTTTTGAGGCGCTTTTTTAGGAGCGTCGCCATCTGTGCTTTTTGACTCTGTGGCCTTAGGGCGCGGAGCTCTGGGTTTTCTGGGCTTTGGAGCTGGTTTTTCGTCCGCGGTTGATGTAACAGTTTCTGCGACAGCCTTAGGGTTGGATGCTTGAAGATCCAGTATTTGATATACCAGGTCCAGCTTTTTTAATGATTTGAATTTGGGAACATTAAGACCCTTAGCAATTTCTTGCAACTCAGGAAGCTTTTTAGCTTTTAGATCTGAAATCTCGAACATTAAGTAATGAAATAAGTTAAACTTGTGATTCTAAATATGAAGTAAAGTTATCTTTGGATACTACTGGAGAAAAGAATTCCGAGGTAGGTGCTTGATAATAACAAGACAATATTACAAATTATTTTTTAAGAATAAGCCTTAATTTATCAAAAAGACGCCTATTTTTGCGATTCCAAATCAATTTACACAATGATTCAACGGATACAAACGTTTTATTTGCTGATAGTGGGCCTAGTTTCTGGCATACTTCCGTTTTTTCTGAATCTATGGGTGGAAGTAGGCGGAAAAGAAGTATTTGCCCAAGATGAAGTACTCGTAAGCCTCATATTTTATTTGGTAACGGTATTGGCCGTGGTATCGATTGTATTGTACAAGAAAAGACAAAATCAATTTGTGGTAAACAGATTGAATATGATATTGAACCTTTTTTTACTAGGATTTTTCGTTTATCGATCGCTAAGCTTATCCGGAGAAACTATAGTTTCTGAGAAGGGTATTGGGATGCTGATTCCTGTATTTTCTATCGTTTTTCTGGTCCTGGCCAACAGGGCTATCAAAAAGGATGAAGATCTTGTAAAATCTGTTGATCGCTTACGTTGAACCTAACATCTTAGTAGTATTAGTGCGAAAAAACCCTGGCTTCGGCCGGGGTTTTTATGTTTACTGGCCTACAAATTGAATTGTTGGTTAAAAGCCGATACATTGAAACCGGCGTCCAGAACTTTTTGGTAGGAATCACTAGTTTGATTTAAAAGTGCGTTCGTGTGGTTAAAGTGGATAAAATGCACTTTGGATTTTTCATTTCGAGGCAGGTTTTTAAACAGTTCCATACTTTCTAATACAAACGGATGGGGGATTTCAGCAATATTTCTTGTGTTGATTTCCGGACCATCAAAAAATGTGGCATCCAAAAATGCAAAATCCACATTTTGTATTTCCGTTACAATATCCTTCTCCCATTTAGACCATTTATCAATATCAGGAATAAACAAAGCCGATTTATTGGGTCCGATAATTTTATAGCCGACAGTTTCCGAATATTCATCCCGGTGCGGTACCTTAAAGGGGATTACTGTAAGGTTTGGGGTAAGTTCGACCTTGGTTTCATGCTGAATTGGGAGAATATCAATATTGTTTAATTCTACCAGTTGCTCCCACGGCCCATTGGTTTCCAAGAACATCTTCATTCGTGGCATGGCATAAACAGGTATGTTTTTGCCACCCAGAGATTCTCGGCCCAAATACATTAAACCGGCATAGTGGCCAATGTGCGCATGGGTCATAAAAATCCCATCGGGAGTTTCTTTGCTGCCCTGTGCATGTTCCTTTAAAAGTTTCAACTGTGATGGCATATCCGGAGTAGCCTCAAAAAGAAAGCTTTTATCATTTTTATGGTCAACAACGCCCAAGGACACCACTTTACGGGTATGGTCAGGGATGTTGAACAGTTCGGAGCAACAAGATTTTTGGCATCCTATATGCGGACTGCCCCCATCTTGAACGGTACCTAAAATATAAAGTGAAAGTGAATCTTGTTCGGGTTGGAATGGAACAGCATCTTTTTTAGAAGTTGTACCGTTACAAGCTCCAAATATGATTGCCAGTATAAGCAAATAGTTTTTCATTTTTTATCGTTTTCCAAGTTCCACTACTTCCAAGTCGGAAATCTTGTCGCCATCAATAACAAAACGTAGCATAGTGCGCACTTGATGGAAGCCGTGTTTGCCGCAGGCACCTGGGTTCATGTGCAAAAGCTTGAGCTTTTTGTCGTTTATCACTTTTAAAATATGGGAATGGCCACAAATAAAAAGTTTGGGTGGGTTGTTTCGGATTTCTTCCCGCACACGAACATCGTATCGGTTGGGGTAACCGCCAATGTGCGTGATCCAAACATCGACCCCTTCGCACATAAATCGGTTGTTTTCTGGAAACTCCTTTTGAACCACATGGTCATCAATATTGCCGTGGACCCCCCGAACAGGCTTTAGAGCTTCCAATTGGTCTGTGACGGATAAGCTTCCAATATCGCCTGCGTGCCAAATTTCATCAGCCTGTGCGGCATATTTTAAAATGGTTTTGTCCATGTGTCCGTGCGTGTCGGAAAGCAATAAAATTTTTGTCATTTCGCTAAAAATATGCTAAAAACCAAAGGTTGAATTTGTGTTGGAAAGTATTGAATTATCTTTATCGACCTAAAAGTAAGTGATCCCATTGAGATATTTTATCCAATTTTCTTATTTCGGAAAAGCATACCACGGATGGCAGAACCAACCCAATGCCATAACCGTGCAAGAGTTTTTGGAAAGGGCCCTGTCCACATTACTGCGTGAAAAAGTGGAAGTGGTAGGGGCGGGAAGAACAGATGCCGGTGTGCATGCAAGGCAAATGTTCGGTCATTTTGATGTTGATCCCATTACCGATATTGCCGATTTGGTGTACCGATTGAATGCCTTTTTGCCCGATGATATTGCGATACAAGGAATCCATCCAGTTGCTGCTGATGCGCACGCGCGGTTTGATGCCTTGGAACGTACCTACGAGTATTGGTTGGTTAAGGAAAAGGACCCATTTCTTTTTGATCATGCCCATTTTGTAAAACATCCTTTGGATGTGGATGCTATGAACAAAGCGTCCAAAATTTTATTGGAATACACTGACTTTGAATGTTTTTCCAAATCCAACACCGATGTAAAGACATACAATTGTGATGTTCGCGAAGCTCGCTGGGAAATTGATCATAACAAGTGGATGTTCACCATCACCGCAGACCGATTTTTGCGAAATATGGTTCGCGCCGTAGTAGGCACATTGTTGGATGTGGGGATAGGGAAAATGCCTCCCGAGGACATCCATCAAGTCATTGCAAGTAAAGATAGGGGAGAGGCAGGCGCCTCCGTCCCCGCAAAAGGATTATATTTGACCAAGGTTTTATATCCAAAAGAAATTTTTGATGAACAAAAAGGATGATGTAGGAAAAGCGTTTGATTTTCGATTGTTCAAACGGGTTTTTTCACGAACCAGACCCTATAGGGGCATTTTTTGGTTGGTAGCCATTGTGGCTGTCTTGTCCGCAGCATTTGCCATTGGGATTCCGTTATTGGTAAAAACCATTATCAATGAATCTTTAGAGAGTAAGGATTCAGGACAATTGCTCAATAATGTGTTGTTGATGTTGGCCTTTCTACTTGGTCAGGTTACTACGCAATTGTTGTTCAACTATTATGCGAACCTATTGGGGGAATCGGTGATCCGGGATATTCGAATCAATCTTTTTGAAAAGATGACCAGCTTTAAAATGACCTATTTCGACAATTCTTCCATAGGAGTTTTGGTCACAAGAGCTGTGGCGGATATGCAACGAATCGGGGAAATTTTTAGCCAAGGATTTTTTATGATCGTGGCCGATGCCCTTAAAATGCTGTCGGCAGCCATCATTATGGTGGTCATTAACTGGAAATTGGCATTGATCGTATTCGCTATTCTACCCGTTATTTTGATTGCTACGCGTCTCTTTCAGCAAGCTATGAAAGTAGCTTTTGTGGAGGTGAGGGCCCAAGTATCCAACCTAAATTCCTTTGTGCAGGAGCGTATTGCGGGAATGAAGATTGTCCAACTCTTCAACCGCGAGGAAATTGAAAAGGAAAAGTTCCGGGTCATCAACGAAAAACATCAAAATGCCTGGTTAAAGACCGTTTGGTACAACTCCATATTTTTCCCGATTGCTGAAATTTCCAACTCCATTGGAATTGGTCTGGTGGTATATTTTGGCGTGATTCAGAACATTCAGAATGTAGGGATGGACAACAAAGGGGCCATTGTGGCCTTCTTTTTCTTGATGGACTTGCTTTTCCGACCACTGCGTCAAATTGCAGATAAGTTCAACACCTTGCAAATGGGCATGGTGGCGGCTAACCGTGTCTTCAAAATTTTGGATACCGACAGCCATATTGATGATAACGGAACGGTCGAGAAAAAAGACGTGAAAGGAGATATCGAATTTAAGGACGTCCGTTTTGGCTACGTACCCGATGAAGAAGTGCTACACGGAATCTCATTTAATGTAAATGCAGGTGAAACTGTTGCCATTGTTGGTGCTACTGGGGCCGGGAAATCAACCATAATCAACTTGCTCAACCGATTCTACGAAATCAATTCAGGAGAAATTTTGGTGGATGGTGTTTGTTTGGACGACTATACTTTAAGATCACTCCGTTCCCATATCGCCATTGTATTGCAAGATGTCTTCTTGTTTGCCGATACCATTGCAAATAATATTTCACTTCGTGATGAGTCTATTACTACTGAAGAAATCGAAGCCGCGGCCAAGCAAATCGGGGTGCACGAATTTATTTCAACTTTGCCTGGGGGTTACCAATACAATGTAAAAGAGCGCGGAGCCATGCTCTCCAGCGGTCAGCGCCAATTGATTGCCTTTTTGCGGGCCTATGTAAGCAATCCAAGTATTTTGATTTTGGACGAGGCCACCTCTTCCGTGGACACCTATTCCGAGATGTTGATTCAACAGGCTACGGACAAGATTACCGAAGGCAGGACCTCGATCATAATCGCCCACCGTTTGGCCACTATCAAAAAAGCAGATAAAATCATTGTGATGGATGCGGGTAAAATCATTGAAACGGGAACCCACAAGGAGCTACTCGAAAAAGGTGGTTATTACAACGATTTGTACAATGCCCAATTTTTGGCAGAGGAGGTGGCTTGATCAAATTGATTTTAATTTTGAGGTGGCACAAAATCCTGCAGGGTGACCTCTCCTGTTAATAGCATAATCACAGGTATCAGTACTGAAGTGAACAAATAAAGAATAAACAAAATCACATAGAACACAAATAACCGACCTATAAGGGCTTTACCTTTTGAGCCGGAGATTCTAATTATTACATAGGTAGAATACACTATCATGCTCAAAGAAGCAATCAAAGAAAATGTAATATAGTGCTCTGGAATGATGAGAAGTAATAATACCGACGGAATAAAGATAAAAAGGCTAAAATGGGCAAGAGCATACATAAATATGATCATTCGCTCTGCAAAATTGTATTTCTTTTCATCAAAACATAACCAGCCGGATATGGCCATTAAAGGGATGTAAACCAAGAAAATTAAAGCCTGATAATCCAGGATAAAGCCCATAAGCTTTTCTTGATAAACGGTTTGGGCACCTGTGTCGAAAACATCGAATTGCATAAAATCAATGGATCTGGCCATCAGAAATACAATAATTCCGGAAAGGGTCAATGCAATTCCAATATAACTAATGGGGTTCAGGTATTTTCTGCGAATCCCTTGTAAATAACCCTCGATGACCACTTCTGGCTTGGTGAACAAATGGACAAAGGTCCTTATAAAAGTGTTGTCGAGATTAAAATATCTCTCTAAGAAATCGACCCAAAGATTTTTAACGGTAATTCTATTGCGAATTACTTTGGCGCCACAAGCTGGACAATAAAGAAAATCTGTTCGAAGTCTTGCGTCACAATTTTTGCAGGTCATTGCTCCAAATCCTTTTTAATACGTTTTACCAACTCGTCCCTTCCTTTGAAAGGAATAAACTCACCATTTTTAATGTAAGAGATGGATCCCGTCTCTTCACTCACTACCAAGCAAAGTGCATCGGTTTTTTCGGTAATGCCTACGGCGGCTCTATGGCGTAACCCAAAACGTAGGGGAATGTTACGATCGTTGGAGACAGGAAGAATGACTCGTGTTGCGGTAATAAAATTATCCTGAATCACAATAGCGCCATCGTGCAAGGGACTATTTTTAAAGAAGATGCTTTCCAATATGGGTTGGGTAACCTTTATGTTCATGGAGTCTCCTGTTGATTTCACAAAATCCATGGAGTTGTTTCGTTCTATTACAATCAGCGCCCCCGTTTTAGAAGTGCCCATACGTTCGCAGGCCCCGATAATGGCTTCCACATCCGTGCTTGTGGAAATGGCTTCTTGTCTCAGAAATTTAAAATGCTTGAAAATATTACGCTTGGATGCAAAGTTGGTGGAGCCGACCATCAGCAAAAACTTTCGAATCTCTTGCTGAAAAACGATGATCAAGGCTATCAAACCAATGTTCATGAAACCACCGACCATACTACTGATCATTTTCATTTGAAGTAATTCGGTGAGTTTCCATAAGGCCCAAACAATCACGATGCCAATAAAAATGTTGATGGCCACCGTGCCTTTGACCAGTTTGTAGATATAATAGAGCAAAGCCGCCACGAGGACTATGTCGATGACATCGGTAATCTTAAATTCGAGAAAGTTTAAAAAATCCAACCGCAGCGTTTTTGTAAAATTAGCAAAAATAGAAGAACCTCAAATTAGAGTGCGTTCGCTTTTAAGGCTTCCACAAGTTTAACACATTCTGACGCTTCTTTTACATCGTGGGCCCGAATAATGTTGGCGCCTTTTAAAAGGGCGACTGTATGGAGTGCTGTTGTTCCGTTCAATGCTTCTTGTGGTGAGGACTCCAAGATTTTATACACCATTGACTTTCTGCTTAAGCCAATCAAAATGGGCAAACCAAGGGTTTGGAACATATCCAAATGGTGTAAAAGGGTGTAATTCTGAGCCGTGGTTTTGGCAAAACCAAACCCAGGATCTATGATGACGTCGTTTATTTTTTTGGAAGTGGCCTCTTGTATTTTTTCTGAAAAATAGAATCTCAGGTCATTGATCAAGTTATCATAGGTAGCTTCTTTCTGCATGGATTGTGGTGTACCTTTCATATGCATCATAATGTAAGGCACTTGATGTTTTGCAATGGTGGCAAACATATTTTTATCCAAATTCCCCGCGGCAATGTCATTGATGATTGCTGCGCCATGCTCAATACTTTCAGCGGCAACTTTACTTCGGAAGGTGTCCACCGAAATCAAGGTGTCCGGAAAGTTTTTCAAGATCAGGTCGATTACAGGAATCATTCTTTGCAATTCTTCGTCCTCTGGAACATGTTCGGCACCGGGCCTTGAACTATAAGCACCCATGTCAATAAAAGCGGCGCCCTGGTCGAGCATATATTCCACTTGCGTGAGTATGGAGCTTTCATCCTTATACTTTCCACCATCAAAAAAAGAGTCGGGAGTAAGGTTGAGAATGCCCATTACTTTGGGCGATGTTAGGTCTACGAGTTCACCTTTGCAGTTTATGGTCATAAAAAATATCTCCTTTGTTGGGTTTCATTATCTTTGGCAAAGTGCTTTCGGGCACAAACAAGTTGGACGAAATTTACGCAAATTAGCAACAATACATGCACCATACTTCCCAACAATACGATGCGGTGATACAGACTTGCCGGGAATTGTTTTTAAAAAAAGCAAAGGATTATGGCACCGCTTGGCGAATCTTACGGTTACCATCCTTAACAGACCAAATTTTTATAAAGGCACAGCGCATTCGAAGTCTTCAGCAGAACGAGGTGAGGAAAGTGGACGAGGATGAGCGTTCCGAGTTTATCGGAATTATCAACTATTCCATAATGGCACTAATCCAAATCAAAAAAGGGGTAGTGGAGCAGCCAGACCTTAATGCCGAGGAGGCCATTGCGCTTTATGATGAAGAAATTGCTATCACCAAAAAATTGATGGAGGACAAAAATCACGACTATGGTGAAGCTTGGCGCGATATGCGGGTAAGTTCACTTACGGACTTAATTTTACAAAAGTTGTTGCGTGTAAAACAGATTGAGGACAATCAAGGGGCTACCTTGGTGAGCGAAGGTGTGGACGCCAACTATCAGGATATGGTTAATTATGCGGTTTTTGCGCTCATACATTTGAGCGAAAATTCCAAAATCCAAGCACCAAAATCCAAATAACAGCGCATGACAGAGCAATGTGGATATAGGAGAAAAGAGACAAGAGCAAAGACAAAAGAAGATAGTTGGGTTTATCATCAATCACATATTGTGTCTATGGCTTCCTATACATTGGTGAAAATTGGTGGAATCCGTGTCAGGTCGGCGTTTTTTGTTTCTTGAAAAAATTATTTTTATAATATATGAAATATTTAGTTTGGATATCAAGAATTATAGTAGGGGTGCTGTTCATTATCAGTGGATTGATAAAATTGAACGACCCCATGGGATTTTCTTTTAAACTGGAAGAATATTTTAGCCCCAGCGTTCTTGATTTGACTTTTTTAACGCCATTGGCACTGGGGATTTCCATTTTTGTAGTAATTGTTGAAGTGATTTTGGGCGTATTGTTACTTGTAGGCTTTAAACCAAAATTTACAGTTTGGAGCCTTTTGCTCATGATTGTCTTCTTCACCTTTCTTACCTTTTATTCGGCCTACTTTAATAAAGTAACGGATTGCGGGTGTTTTGGGGATGCCATCAAACTAACGCCGTGGGAATCCTTTACCAAAGATGTTATTCTGTCGGTATTTATTTTGATTCTGTTCTTTGGTAGAAAATATATTACCCCACTGTTCAACCCCAAGACCAACTGGATTGTTGGCGGCGTGGCCCTGTTGGCCTGTATGCTGTTTGCAAATCATGTCTTGGCCCATTTACCTTCGGTGGATTTTAGGCCCTATAAAATTGGCACTAATATTCAAGAAGGAATGTCTGTTCCCGAAAATGCGCCGCAGCCTATTTACGAGTATGCGTGGCGTTTCAATGTGAATGGAGAGGAGCAGATTTACATTACGCAAGGTGATTACCCAACGGTAGATGGCGAGTTTGTTGATGTGGAGACAACCGAGATCCAAGAAGGATATGAACCTCCCATCCACGATTTCACCGTTGAACAAGAAGGCCAGGACTATGCATCTGAATTACTGGAGGAAGATAAGTTGGTAATGGTGATAGCTTATGACATGGCAAAAAGTAACTACGAAGCTTTTGAGGAAGTTGCCAAAGTTACCGCCGAAGCAAAACAGAAAGGGTACAAAGTCATTGGCATGTCCGCTTCGAGTAGTGATATGGCCAGTAATTTGATAAATACCTACGGCTTGGATTTTGAGTTTTATTTTACCGATGAGACCACCTTAAAGACTATAGTTCGTTCCAATCCAGCTATTCTGGTATTGAACAAAGGCACTATTCAACAAAAGGTGCATTACAACGATTTTGACGAACTTAAGTTTTGATGTTTGTTGTTTTTCAGTTAAAATGTTTTAATGTGATATGGGAAGGATAGATAGGTTTGAAGAATTGGAAGTATGGAAAATTTCCAGGGAACTATGTCAACTGGTTGAAAATTTTTTTCAGACAACAGAATTGGGAAGCAACTATGCATTGCGCAATCAGGTGGAGAGGAGTTCCGGTTCGGTTATGGATAATATTGCGGAAGGCTTTGGAAGGGGGGCAATAAAGAGTTTCATAATTTCTTGAGTTTTTCAAAAGGTTCATGTGCCGAACTAAAATCTCAATTTTATCGCTCGTTTGATAAAAAGTTAATATCTAATGAGGATTATCAGAGAGCTATAGAGTTGACAGAACATTGCGCCAATAAAATAGGGGCATTTATGTATTACCTTCGAAACACCAAAATAAGGGGGCAAAAATTCAACAAAAGAGTAAAGGATTAATGTTTTACTCCAAACACCAAACACCAAACACCGAACACCAAACAGTATAACATAATAACAAAGAACATGAGAACAAAGATTGTAGCAGGAAACTGGAAGATGAACAAGACCCTAAAGGAAACAGAGGAATTGTTAGCGGAGCTTTCCGCCAAACTGCCAGATACCGATGCCGATGTAATTGTAGCGCCTACGTTTGTGAACCTTCAAGCCGCAAAGTTGGCACTTCAAGATTCCAAAATACAAGTTGCTGCGCAGAACATGCATTTTGCGGAAAGTGGCGCTTTCACAGGAGAAATTTCAGCCGATATGTTGCTTAGCTTGGGTGTGGATGTTGTAATACTAGGTCATTCCGAAAGACGCGCGTACTTTGGTGAAGATGATGAACTATTGGCCAAAAAAGTAAAAACAGCCATCGAAAAGGATATGAAAATTATATTCTGTTTTGGTGAAGAATTGGAAGATAGAAAATCCGACAACCACTTTGCCGTTGTGGAAAGTCAATTAAAAAATGCGCTTTTTGGTTTGGATGCCAGCGCTTGGAGCAAAATAGTGCTTGCCTACGAACCAGTTTGGGCCATTGGTACAGGAGAAACTGCAAGTCCAGAGCAGGCCCAGGAAATGCATGCTTTCATCAGAAAAACAATTGCCGAAGGATTTAATTCATCCATTGCTGATGAGGTTTCCATACTTTATGGGGGAAGTGTAAAACCTGCCAACGCAGCCGAGATTTTTTCAAAACCTGATGTTGATGGTGGTTTGATCGGTGGTGCTTCATTGAAGGCAGACGACTTTACGGATATCATCAAGGCAATTTAATAATGTCCTTGGTCTACCTCGAATACGATTTTAAAATAACCCCGCTACAACCCGCAACCGACATTTTGATTGCGGAGTTGGGGGAATTGGGTTTTGAGAGCTTTGTAGAAAATGAAACGGGGCTATTGGCCTATATCCTAAAATCCGAATGGAAAGAAAATGTCTTGGAGGACCTCTTTGTGTTTCAAAATCCAAATTTTGAAATAAGCTGGACCAGCAAAGCGATTGAACAACAAAACTGGAATGCGGAATGGGAAAGGAATTTCCACCCTATTTTGGTGGGTGAAAAATGCATGGTCCGAGCACCCTTTCATAAAGCTGTCGATGTAGATTACGATATTGTGATAGAACCCAAAATGAGCTTTGGAACAGGGCATCACGAAACCACCCATATGATGCTACAGCATATTTTGGATAATGATTTTGAAGGAAAATCGGTCTTGGATATGGGCTGCGGAACGGGCGTGTTGGCCATTTTGGCAAAAAAACGGGGGTCAGGCTATACAGAAGCCATCGATATTGATGAATGGTGCTTTTTAAATACCCAGGAAAATGTGGAACGAAATGACTGCGGCGATATAAAAGTCTTTCAGGGTGATAGCGGTTTGCTCAAGGGTAAAAAGTTTGATATAATTCTGGCCAATATCAACAGAAACATTCTTTTGGAGGATATTCCTGTATATGCCAATTGCCTTAAAAAAGGAGGAACCTTATTTTTAAGTGGATTCTATTTAGACGATTTAGATACAATTTCTTCAAAATGTGGCGCCTACGGTTTGGAATTTGTAAAAAATTTGGAGAAGAATAACTGGATTGCGGCAAAATATGTAAATTAGAATATAGTAAACTTGGTTTGATATGGGTACTAAAGAAAAAGAGTTGGAAGATGTTCTCTTGGAAGAGGAGACCATAAATGAGCACGAAATAGTTCTTTTTAATGACGATGTCAACACTTTTGACCACGTAATAGAAACCTTGATTCATGTATGTGAACATACCCCCGAACAAGCGGAACAATGTTCGTTGATCGTGCATTACAAAGGCAAGTGTACAGTAAAGACGGGTGAGTATGCTGACCTAAAGCCAAAATGCAGCAAATTATTACAAGCGGGTCTTAGTGCAGAAATCGTTTAGCTTGCTGACCTTAACCATGGATTAGCCCTGGAAAAACTGTTTCCAAAAACTTTAAAAATAAAGTTTATGAATTCTTTACCTTGAATAGAATCATCTGCCTCCCCCAATTCTTTAACTTTAGCCGCGACAATCAAAAAAGCAACCCACTAACCACCCATTCTGAAAAATGAGTGAATTTTTTAAGGCTGAACTAAAAGATCGTTTTTTGGAATATGCTTTGGACCGAAGCGATTACTTTGAGATCCAAACCCTTTACGATGAATTTTTGAGACCTAACTATAGTTTGGAATACGTTCAGAAACTGGTGGAGGAAATTCAAGCGTACGACCCCAATTTACTGGATGTAATGAGTGGAAACGGAATGGATATCTTTATGCTGGCTTCTACGCCAAGTACAGAAGATTTCTTGGATGAGGGAGGGTTTATGAATCTTTATGTAAAAGAAGAGGAAAAGTGGGATGCATTTTTAGGGCAATTGTCGGGTACACCAAAAATGACCAAGGAGGAAAAGAAGCAACTGAAGCGGAACACCCCTGATGTAAAACGCGAAAAACTGATGCTTGTAGGGCTTATTGTAGCAGTAGCGGTCAGTTTTTTGTTCACATTGATCAGTATTTTGAATGAGACCCTTTTGAAACCAGAATATGTTCCCGCGGATGAATTCGAGCGAAAATTGAACCAATTGCAAGAACAGTATATTTTGGAGAACGAAAGGCTACAATTGGAATTGAAAGAGGCACTGCGTGTTTTGGATTCCTTGGAGCAATAGCAGGTTAAAAAAAGCGACAACTTTAACGTTGCCGCTCTATTTTGATTCATTAACAATATATGGATTGCTAAGGTTTCATCCCGGGCTGCACTATTTCATAATTGGATTCAGTCTTAGCTTCCTCTACAATTTTCTTTACATCTTCCAATAATTGCTTGGCATCATAAATAATACCATCCTTAATGGTGTACTTAACACCGCCAACGCGTTCAATAGTATTGTCTTTTTGAAGCTGAATTGCCCCTGTCCCATATAGTGATTTAAAGTTTTCCAACGGGTTTTCTTCGGTAATCACAAAATCGGCCAATTTACCTACCTTAATGGTGCCAATTTTATCATCCAGGCCAAGCGCTTCAGCTCCGTTCAATGTTGCCGCTTTGATCACTTCCAACGGATGAAAGCCTGCTTCGCGCATCAATTCCAGTTCTCTTGGGTAAGCAAAACCATACAATTGATAAATAAACCCAGCATCTGTGCCAATAGTAACTCTACCACCTCTATTCTTATATTCATTTAAAAAAGTCATCCAAAGCTTATAGTTTTCCTTCCAGTCAATTTCTTGTTCGGTGCCCCAATAATGCCAGTAGGAACCATGCGATTGTCTGCTGGGAGCGTAAAATTCCCAAAGCGAAGGCAGGGTGTATTCCTCATGCCATTCGGCTCTTCTGGCTCGTTGCAAATCCCGGTTTGCCTCATAGATGACCATAGTGGGCGAAATGGAAAAGTCCAGGGAAATAAGTTCATCCATCACCTCGTTCCACTTTTCGGAAAATGGTTTGGCGGCCTGTTTCCACAATTGACCTGCTTCGCCAAAACGGTCTTGTTCGTTTTGGTAGTTGTAGTCCAAAGAATAATCCTGAACCGTCCTGTCATCGAACATAGCTTCGGGCAATCCGTACCAGTGCTCCATGGAGGTTAGTCCAGCTCTTGCACTGTGCAATACGTTCCATCTACCTACATACAATTGGGCGTGATGGGTTTTGGAGCGCAGTCCCATTTTTTTGTTTTCGTCCAATGCGGCTGTCATCACTTCTGGTAGGCCTCCACCGAACTTGATGCCATCCGCACCTTTTTTGGCATTGGCCCTTACCCATTCACGGGCAGTTTCGGGAGTGGTAATATCTCCTCTTCCGCGCTCGCCGTTCAAATTGCTTCCAAACCAAGTGTAAGCTTGTATTCTTGGAGCCGTAATTTCGTTTTTGTTGCTTTTTTCTTTCTGGTCCAGTACCCAATCGATGCCATTGCCCGAACCTGGGTCGCAAATGGTGGTAATGCCATGGCCCAACCATAATTTGTACACATACTCTGCTGGAGTGCCTTGCGAACTGCCGCCAATGTGGGCATGGGTGTCCACAAATCCTGGAAGCAAATACATACCTTCAGCATTGAGCTCTTTTCCGCCAGGTTTGAGTTTTGGTCTTCGCTCCGGATTGATGTCCATTCCCGGGAAACCGACCACTTCCACAGAAGCGATTCTGTTGTTTTCCACTACAATGTCCACGGGGCCGATAGGGGGTGATAGTGTTCCATCGATTACGGTAACACCGCGTATTATCAATTGCGACCAGGGCCCATCACCTTCGGCCCTTGGAGGTGCTTTTTCTATTTGGGCGAAGGAACAGATGCCCCAAAGCAGTGCAACAAATAAAATAGTCTTGGTTTTTGGCGTCTTCATGAGATTGGTTTAGTTGGTTTTTGTATTAAAGACAATTCTTTTTGCAATCTAATATTCTTGTTGACGAAAATTTAGTGTTTCTCTAATTTTAGTTTAAAAAACGAATATTTAGTACGCTAATTTAAGCAACCTATTGAATTATTGTTAAATTGTTACACGCTAATTCAATAAACCATTGACACTTTTTAAAAGATTTCATTGTTTTCTCAAGAAGGGAAGTTTATTTGCCTTTTTTTTGATGGCACAGTTTACATTCTCACAAAATGCGCCGATAAGCATTTCGGCAGATTCAAAAACTCCTGCTGAATTCTTCCAGGAATTGCAGGCCAAATCCAGTTATTCTTTTTTCTACCTCGATGATTGGATTGAAAATATTGAGGTAGAACAGAATTTTCAAGATGCTACCGTTTCCGAAATTTTGGATGTCGTTCTTTCGGATACCCCATTTAATTTTTACATCCTTGAAGAAGAGAAACGGGTGTTTTTATTACAGAACACGCTTGTCTATGATAAACTTCCTCCCACTTTTTATCAAACCAAAGACACTTTGGAAAGCACAAATGCTGTACAAGTTCAAGGAAATATGCCTCCCCCAACATTTTATAATGACGAAGTGTCCCAGACCACTCAAAAATTTCCCGTGGTTCGGATAGGAAGGGCGGACGAGCAAAATCTGAGACCGACCTATACATTGTCGGGGCGCGTTGTGAATGCCCAAACGGGTGCCCCCATACCCGATTTGGCCATAAGGGTTGGCGGCCGTGTTACCGTCACCAACGAGCAGGGCGCATATGAACTGGAACTGCCGGCGGGATACAACATCCTTTCAACAAGTGCCATGGGGATTCAAGACACGGATCGTGAGGTCATCATGTACAACGATGGAACCTTGAACCTTCAATTGCAGGAGAGTTTGGAGCAACTGGCGGAAGTAGTGGTCGAAGCAGATGCGGTCCGCAATGTGGAAGATGCCATTTCCGGCAACGAAGAGATAACCTCTGAAGAATCCAAGGACATCCCCTTGGTATTGGGCGAGCGAAATATTTTAGAGGTGGCCAAGGCATTGCCCGGAATTTCCTCGGCTGGCGAAGGAGCCACGGGACTCAATGTCCGAGGCGGAAAAACGGACCAAAATTTGGTATTGCTGGACGATGCGGTAATTTATAACCCGACCCATTTCTTCGGTATTTTTCAGGCCTTGAACCCCTTTACCACAGAAAAAGTGAACATTTACAAAGGAGCGCCCCCTGTGGAATTTGGTGGGCGACTTTCCTCGGTGCTCGATATCGAAACCAAAAATGGGGATACCCAAAAAATCAAAGGCGAGGGCTCCATAGGCCCGGTCACCGGAAATTTGGCGCTGGAGATTCCCATAAAAAAGGACACCTCATCCATCATATTTGGTGCACGTGGTGCCTATGCGGATTGGATATTGAAGGCTCTGGACGAGGAATCCTTGAGCAACAGCGAAGCTTCATTCTTTGACGGGATCATAAAATACCACCATAGGTTCAACGAAAACAGTGAAATCCGAGGTACGGCCTATTACAGCAAGGACAATTTCAGCATCACTTCCGATTCGCTGTACAATTACAGCAACAGATTGGGTTCCGTGCGCTGGGCGCACAAGCTGAGCGAGAAAAGTACCGGGGTGCTCACGGGAAGCAATAGCAACTACAATTTTGGAATTGACTTTGATGACGAGGGGAACAGTGATTTTGATTTGAACTATGCCATAAATGAATCGGAACTGAGATACCGGTTGCGCACCCGTTTGAACGATGCCCATACACTTGATTACGGTCTGTCCGGAAAATATTATTCTGTGGACCCGGGAAGCATTGAGCCAAAAGGAAGTGCATCCAATGTGGAACCCATTTCCATAGATCGTGAGCAAGCTTTGGAAGGAGCCTTGTTCATCGGGGACGAATTCAAGGTTTCCGACAAGCTGTTGCTCAATGTGGGCGCACGCTATGCTTTTTATGCCGCGATGGGGCCGGGAACCCAGAACACCTATCAGGAAGGGGCGCCAAAGAGCGAATCCACGGTTCAGGATACCATAAGCTATGACAGCGGTGAATTTATCAAAACGTATGGCGGACCAGAGGCACGAGTTTCTGCCAGATATTTGCTCGCCCCCGATTTTTCGGTAAAGGCCAGCTTCAACAATTCGTATCAATTCATCCATACCCTTTCCAACAACACAACGGTGTCGCCCATTGATACCTGGAAGCTCTCGGATTTGAACATCAGGCCGCAAAAAGGCTATCAAGCCACTTTGGGATTTTTTAAAAATCTTAATGAAAATATGTACGAACTGAGTTTGGAGGGATACTACAAACGTATGGATGATGTGCTGGATTTTAAGACCGGGGCCGACCTGTTGCTCAATGAAAATGTGGAGACCGAAGTGCTTCAGGGACAAGGGAAGGCCTACGGGGTGGAATTTCTTTTAAAGAAGAACAAAGGCGACCTGAACGGATGGCTGAGTTATACCTATTCCCGTTCCCTATATAAATTTGACGGTGAGACCAGTGAAGAACGGATTAACAACGGGGAGTTTTTCCCATCCAATTTTGACAAGCCCCACGACCTGAGTGTCATTGCCAATTACAAGTTTACCAGGCGTTACAGCATTTCTGCCAATTTTGTGTACCAAACAGGAAGACCCATTACCTATCCGGTGGGAACCTTTAGGTTCAACAATGCGGATTATGTCACCTTTAGCGATCGGAACAAATTCAGGATACCTGATTATTATCGTTTGGACCTTGGAATCAATATTGAGGGGAACCACAAAAAGAACAAACTGGCCCATAGCTTTATCACCATCCAAGTGTACAATGTCTTGGGCAGGAACAATCCTTACTCGGTCTTTTTTGTAACGGAGGATGGGGAGGTCAAAGCATTGCAGAGCTCCATTTTTGCAGTGCCGATTCCTTCGATTACCTATAATTTTAAGTTTTGATGAAATTTCTTAAAACTACATATCGCATAATTTTGGGAATCATCTTGCTAACATCCCTTGGAGCGTGTTTGGACGAATTGGATATTCAAACCTTGGGCAATGAAGAACAAGAGCCGGCCTTGGTGGTAGAAGCTGTGTTGACCGATGAGTTCATCACGCAAAAGGTGTACTTGAGCAGAAGCAGTTTTCGATTAGATCTTGAGACCGATACCGTCTACAACCCCTACATTCCTTTGGGCAGCCGACCTGTGGATTCCGTTGATATGGAAGGTGGGGCCACGGTTCGAGTGCTGGGCGACAACAGTGTCGAACTCAATTTTACCGAAGGTGATGAGGGTATTTACCTTTCCAATCAACCCTTTGCCCTGGAGATGGGAGTAGGCTATACCCTGGAAATCGAGACCAGCAATGGACTGGAATATGTTTCCGACCCACTGAGCATTCAAGGAAAGTCGGAACTAACCAATGTGTACGCTGAAAAAGCTGTCAGTGACAATGGAGCTGAAGGAGTGGCTATATACGTGGACAGTGAGCCCACACAAGGGAACCCTCAATTTTATCGCTATACTTTTGAAGAGACCTATAAAATAGTTTCTCCTGACTGGTCGAGCAGAGAGTTTGTGCTAACCAATTACGATCCTTGTGCGCTCCCGGTGCCTACGTACGATTTACAGGTAGTGGAAAAAGAAGTGGAGAATAGGGTGTGTTACAACACTGTACCATCAACTTCCATAGAACAATTAAGTACTGCTGGCTCGCCAGAAAGCCATATTTCCAAACATATGGTACGTTTTATTGGTAAGGACAATTTCATTATTTCAGAACGATATAGTATTCTGGTGCAACAACAGGTGCAGTCTGCCGACGCCTATTCCTTCTACGAGACTTTGAATAGTTTTTCGCAATCAGATAATATTTTCTCTCAGATACAACCAGGAGCTATTTATGCCAATGTGCGCAGAAAGGATGGTACAAACGAAAATGTTTTGGGGTATGTGGATGCCGTTGGTGTTTCGGATATGCGATTGTTCTTCAATTTTGATGATTTTTTTCCCGAGGAAGAACTGCCACTTTTTCCATTCGACTGTAATTTTACGTCAATTCCGGAGTCACATCCATCCTATTGTGCCCAATTTCCTGAACCGAACCCTTGTCCGGAATCTGTAATAGAAAGGGTAAATATAGGTACCATATCTTATTATTCACCCTATGATGAAGACTTGGCACCCAATGCCACATGTCCGGGTCCTTACATAGTTGTTCCAAGAATTTGTGGAGACTGTACGCTGTTGGGCGATAATGTTGAACCTGATTTTTGGGTAGAAGAATGAGCTGCAGAACAAACATATACGGTTGGGTCGCTTTATTGATGGCTTTTGCTTGTGTAGAACCTTTTGATGCAACCTCCGACATACTTTCGGATACCAGTATGGTTGGAGCATTGGTAGTAGAGGCCAATATAACCGATGTGGAGACCACACAAAAGGTTTTTTTGAGCCGTATGCAACGGGTGGAAAGTGATAGTACGGTGAATGTGGAGGAAGAGCGACTTTTTAACGTAAACACCCCCATTATAATAGAGCGCGGTCTGGGACCCCAATTCGAAAGTGGCGCAAACGTCGAAATTCGTGCAGGCAATGGTACGGTTTATGTCTTTGAGGAAGCCGACGAAGGCACCTACGAATCCTTGACTCCATTTGCGGCCATGCCCAATGTTTCCTACCAATTGTTTGTGTCCACTTCCAACGGCGAAGCATATGAGTCCGATGCGATGCTGCTTCCGCAGACCTCTACAATCGAAAATATGTATGCCGAGCGAATGGTCAGCGACTCCGGCCTTGATGGCGTCGGTATTTTTGTGGACTCCACCTTCCCGACCGATGGCGACAAGCTTTTAAGGTATGCCTACGAGGAAACCTATAAAATAATTGCACCTTATTGGACCCCTTTTGATTTTGAAATCATACGGGATCAAACGGAGGTTATTTATGATGATCTTGGTAATATCGAGGAGATTTTGTATCCCGACGTACGATTGGTGCCCAGGGCCAGGGAAGAGCAGGTGTGTTTTAGGACCGACCTTTCCACGGGAGAAGTGTTGTTGAACGGGAACAGACTTGGTGGAAATAGGGCGGAAAGGACCATGGTCCGCTTTATTGGCGTTGATAATCCGATCATATCCCATAGATACAGTATTTTGGTCAAACAAAGGGGCGTATCCAGGCAGGCCTTTGATTTTTATGAAAAACTGGTGGCATTTTCACAAAGTGAATCGCTTTTTAGTCAAGTACAACCGGGCAGTTTGGAAGGAAACGTTTACAGCACGAGCGGCAATGTCCCTGTGGTGGGCTTTTTTGACGTAAGCACAGAGGTGAGTCAACGCTTGTACTTTAATTTTGATGATTTGTTCCCCGATCAGCCGCTTCCTCCATATTTTGGAACCGTCAATTGTGAAAATCCAGTTGCCCCAATTCTTGGCAATCCAGAAAGGGATGGGCCTCCTCCACCTCAGGGGAACTGTCCAAGGCCATTGATTGAGGGCATTGAACTGGGTTTGGTGGAATACTACCAAGGCAATAGCAATCCCCCTGGTATATGCGAAGGCCCTTATTTTGTAGTCCCTACCATATGCGGGGATTGCAATGTGGTGGGTTCCAATGTAAAACCCGATTTCTGGATCGATTAAAAACACAGCTCATGAAAAAACAGTGGATAATACTTTTGGTTTTTGCAGTATCGGCTTTGCCCGCTCATGCACAATATGTGATAAGCAACGTGGAAGAATTGGAGAACCTGAAAGCACTGCCGCAAGAAAAAGTGTATGTGCACCATACCGGCCCATTGATGTTCACCGGGGAGTATTTGCACTATGCGTTTTATTGCTTCAATGCACGCACCAATCGGGCAAGCAACGTGAGTTTCGTGGGTTACGTGGCCTTGGTTAATCAGCAAGGGGAATATATCGTGGAGCAAAAGGTGCGAATTGAAGAAGGGAAATCACAAGGCGATTTCTTTATCAATACCGATGTGCCTTCAGGAAACTATAAATTGCTCGGTTATACCCAATGGATGAAAAACAATGGGCTGGAGCAGGTCTTCCAAGATGATCTGGTCATCATCAACCCCTATCAGGTCGATCAGTCCTCCTTGTTGCCCGATGATTCAGAAGCCATGGTGTCGAATCAAGATGTGTCCGTTGCTCAACCCGTAGACTCATCTGTGGTGCAGCTAAAAATGGAAAGAGAGGTTTTTGGAAAAAGGGAGAAGGTGGTTATGCACCTTAAAAACTATAAAGGAAAGTTAGGCCACGGAAATTATACGATCAAAGTCCAGAAGAAAAGTGAAATGGCAGTGTCGCCAGCAATGAATGCCATGGTCTACGCTGCGGATTATCTGGATGTGGAAGGAGAGACGCAAAAAACGGTGGGGGACAGTATATTTTTACCGGAACAGCGTGGTGAGCTGTTGTTTGGAAAAGTGACCGATGGCAGCGGGACTCCGGTGGAGGGTGCCGACGTAGTGGTTTCCGTGCCGAGTGAAGAATTTCTGCTAAAATTTGCCACCACGGACAGCAACGGAAACTTTTATACCTATTTGAGAAAAGATTATAAGGAGGACAGGGCCGTGATACAGATAAATGAAGATGCATCTAATTTAGAGGTCTCACTGGGAAAAGTGCCTAATCTGGATGTCTCTGGATTGGCCTTTGGTCAATTTTACCTAAAGCCGGAATACACGGATGCCATAGAACGGCGCAGCATCCATAACCAGTTGGAAAATCAATTCTTCTCCGTAAAACCCGACTCCGTTCTTTTGGGTGACCCGATAGACCCGTTTGAAGGGGGGATGGCAGAGACACTCTATTTGGACGATTTTACCCGCTTCCCCACCTTTCAAGAGACGCTTGTGGAAATCCTTAATTATGCAGGGTATAGAAATAACAGATCAGGTAGCGATTACATCCGTATTGCCCAAGATTTTGAAACCTTTAATGAAGAAGCCAACCTTTTTCCGGCCATAGTTTTGATTGATGGTGTTTTTATCCCAGATCATGAAAAAATAAAGGATTTTGACGCCAGAAAAATAGCATCCATCAGTTTGGTGCGAGATCAATTTAGAATGGCGGGTGAGCAATACCAGGGAATGATGTTGGTCAAGACCATAGATGGCGACTTTTATGAAGATTATGCTCCAGCCCATGGCATTAATGTGCCCATAGAAAAACCGATGCAAAAAAAGAACTATTTCAAACAGGATTATATCATGGAAAATGAGGGTAATCAACAGATTCCCGATTATAGAAGAATTCTACTTTGGGAACCGCATGTTGAGGTAGAGGATCCTGATTTGCAATTTGAGTTCTACACCTCTGACCTTACGGGTGAATTCGAAGTGGTTCTGGACGGATTTACCACTTATGGCAAACCAATAAGCATGTATAAAACAATTATCGTAAAAGATGCGAGTCAATAGTTGTACTTTTAAAGAATTATTATAAAAAACTTGACATAATGAGAGCCTTACGTACATTAATCATATTTTTTGCCGTAGCTACATTTTCCAACTTGGATGCCATTGGGCAGGAACAATTGATTGCCGAAACGGTGAACGATTTAAAAAATACCAAGCAATTCGCCATTGGAGTAAGTGATGAGCGCCATTTTAAAGGAGCGTTGGGTATGTATGATTTTTTGGTTGAAAGTGGAGTTGAAATCGAGGATTACGAAGTTGTTGTTAAGGGCAAGGTAGTCGCCGATTTGGTCAAGGGTTCCGAACTCGAAACCTTTTTTCAAAAATACAAAGGCAAGGTACGTGTAAGCATTTGCAGTGTGGCCATGGAAAAATTGGGGGTATCAAAGGACAAATTGTTCGATGGTTTGGAACCTATACCCACCTGGTCGGTTAGAATCCTGCAACTGCAGGCCAAGGGGTATAACACCTTGACGTATTGAGTTTTGAATTCTTTCTATACAAAAATATCCCAATAAAAAAACGCCAAGCACTGCTTAGGTGTTTTTTTATGGAATTGTTTATTCGTGACCGAGGCAGGATTCAAACCTCGCTCCGCAAGCCTTATATTTAAAGGATTTTAAAATCTTACAAATCTGTTGACCGAATTACTGTCTTTTAATTTGGCAGTAATTCTCGATGATTCAACTTTCAAAATACAGATAATAATTTTAAATGTTTGAAATCACTTCAAACAAGAATTGGTCCATTTTGAAATAATTAGAATACTGATAATTCATTGGTCAGTTTTGAAACCCCAAGTCTTAACTTCAACTTTTACGCTTGGTTCCTATCGGTTTTTCTAGTGTTCGGAAAGATAAGTTCCATTAACAGCTCCAAGGAAACAGCAGCCACTTAGTTAATTGATACTCTATACACTAAAGAAAGGGATTTAGGTTTTCACGCTCGCGTGAAAAATCGAATACAAGATGTAGAACTCAATGTCACTGAATTCCTGATTGGTATTAATTGCAATTCACTATCTTTCAATTGATTTGGAAGAATGGTGGGCCACTATCCGCCAACGAGTCAAAAACCTAACTGTTATTGCTAATTTTGAATCCTTCCTATGAAGTTATTTTGAAAAACTAGGCATAAGTTGTTATTGGACAATAAAAAAACTCAATACCTAAAGTATGCTCTAGGAGAAATTATATTGGTTGTAATCGGAATTTTGATTGCATTACAGATAAATAATTGGAATCAGTCAATTAAGGATAAAGATTCTTTAAATGAATATTTGACTAAAATAAAAACACATACATCGGAAGATATCGAACAGTTAGAGGAATTGAAAAAAGGAAGAAAGCAAATTGGTGATATCTGTAAAAAAGCACGGAATAGCATTTTAAATAAGACAGAAAATGAAAATCTTTTTTTATTCAAGGTAAGTGGTGCGGCTTTTGCCGATTTTTATTTCAAACCGAATGTTGGCGGATACGAATCCTTAAAAAGTTCAGAATATTATGGTAAAATAAACAATACCGGACTCGATTCGCTTTTGGCAAAATATCACGGTTTAGTGGATATTATAGCTGAAAACGAGAAAAGTTACAATGAATCCACGGTGTATCAAGAGAATTATCTAGATACTCAATTCGATAGATCACTAATTTTAGCTTCTGCATTTATGTCAAAAGATTCTTTAGACGCAAAAGCAACTCCTCAATCAGAATATGACAGAGCATTCATAGAATACACATCCAAACCAGCTTATAGAAATGTCATTAGTCTAGCAGCATGGCAATTCGATACAATGATTGACCAATACAATCAATTAACAGCACTAGGACATGAAATTAATAGAGAAATAGATATAGTAACTCAGGAATAAAAAATGATAAAAAATAAAAAAGCCAAATGGACGGTGCGCGTTTTGCTACTGGTTGGAACCTTAATTTCACTTTATTTTGTGCCATGGCTATTGGTAAAAGCATGGATACTTCCGCTGCCTGATACGATTCAGGAACAAGCAGATGAAGCTATCGATCATGGGTTTGACGGAATAATTGTCTATATAGACCAAACTGGTAAACCACCTCAGTTTTATGCTGCAGGCTGGCACGACCGAGAATCCAAGATTCCCGCCAAACCCGACGCATTGTTTAAAATTGCCAGTATCAGCAAGCTATATGATGCTGTGGCCGTTACTAAACTGGTAAGTGATGGACGGCTTTCCCTAGATAAAACCATCGCTGATTATTTACCTGAACTCGTGGGAAAAATCGAAAACCCGGAGAAAATTACGTTGAGGTTGATGATTCAACATAGAAGTGGAATACCCAACTTCACAGATGCTCCGAATTTTTGGGCAGCTCCAACACAATCCTATGAAGAGAGTCTTGCATTGATTTTGGACAAGCCTGCCAACTTTGAACCCGGTGAGGACTATGAATATTGCAATACAAATTACCTTCTGATCAACAAGATAATGGATGATGTTTTGGGGTATCCCAATTTTCAATTTATACGCGAAGAAATTTTAGAGCCTCTACATCTAAATAATACCTATGGATCATTAAGTGAGGTGAATATGGATGATGTAATGAGTGGTTACCATGTAGGACATCCTTATGATTTGAAGGAAGATGAACATGGCATGTTGGCCACAGCTGAAGACGTGGGCACTTTCCTGAGGGCACTGAACGATGGATCATTGTTTGAACAGGGAGAACAGGAAATATATGCTTCCATATATGAGTATGAACATGGAGGTTGGGTTCCAGGGTATCAAAGTTTTGCAAAATATCACAAAGACATTGATGCAGTTACCATTGAGTTTTACAGTACAACTGATTCCAAACTTTACAATTGGAACTTGTCAGAAATCATAAATAATAGAATTTTTAAAATTCTAAAAAGGCAGAAAAGCTGATAACATAGTACAAAGGCATTAAAAACGTTATTTGTACTAAACGTTTCAAAGGTTCAAATAAACGATAGTTGACTAACTGACCTCCTCCCGTTAATCCGAACAGTTTAAACTAGAGGAACTGTCCGAACGTCCAGAATTGGCCAAAGACGCATCGCCCATTTCCGGTCCTTTAAAATATTACAGCGATAAAGCTTATGTTATTTTCTACCAATTTGATAGTGTTGAGGAAATTTTTATTGTCAGGGTGTTGGGCAAACGCATGAATTTTGTTGAGCATCTTTAAAGTTCATAAAAACGATAGGATGCCTATAATTTAACAACCTTCTAAACTGGATAAAAACCTAAAATAACATCATAAGCAAAAGATTTGGCATCCATGGAGTATGCTATTGCTCGTAGTTATTGCTTTGGGCTTTATACTAACTTCGGAAAAAAACAAAAAGATTCCTAACTCGATCTAATCGTTTTTAGGGAAGGCTACACCATTTACGGTCACTCTTACAAAGATTTCCGCTTTATTATTGATAGCTCGTGATTTGTTGATACAGAAATAGGATTGAAAAGGTGTACGATGTTTTCATAGTTGTCATCGTAGGGTTAAACGTTAAGATGAAAGTCAAATCAACTATGTACCAGTGTCTTAGAGCTTCATTCGGTCAACAGTGTTGACGATTGGATTTTGTTGACCGAATTGTTGACGAATCAAACCAAAACAAACCAAATTAAATTATCCCCCAAAAACGCCGAAAACCTTGCAATCCGTAGATTTTGCAAGGCTTTCTGTTTGTTTGGCAAGCTGCCAAGTGACCGCGGCAGGATTCAAACCTGCAACCTTCTGAGCCGTAATCAGATGCGCTATTCAGTTGCGCCACGCGGCCTTATTTAAGGGCTGCAAATATATTTCTTTTTAACTTTACCACAAAACCCTAGCACACAAAAAAATGGATTTTGCATCCTACATTCGTGATATTGAGGACTTCCCCAAGCCAGGGGTCGTTTTTAAGGACATCACCCCTTTGCTAAAGGATCCAAAAGCTTTCCAAAAAGCGGGCGAAGCATTGTTGGGTTTAACCGCTAATATGAAAATAGATAAGGTTGTTGGAGTGGATAGTAGAGGCTTTATTTTTGCCCCGATGATGGCCGAAAAATTGGGTGCAGGATTTGTAACCGTTCGTAAATCTGGCAAACTGCCTTTCCATACAGTTTCTGAATCCTATGATTTGGAATACGGTACCGGAATTTTGGAAATGCATTCAGATGCCATAGAAAAAGGCGACAAGGTTTTGGTACATGATGATGTTCTGGCAACTGGCGGTACGGCCCAGGCCGTTTGTAAACTGGTTGAAAAACTTGGGGGAGAAGTGGTGCAATGTAATTTTTTAATTGAACTTACCTTTTTGCAAGGGGCGGAAAAAATTAAACAATACCAAAAAGAGGTATTGCTGCAATATTAATCCAAGGCATTTTTGGTAACGTAGTAGCGCCAGCCTATAATGGCCATTTGCAGTTTGGAAGCTTTGGCCAAATCCAAACCCTTTTTGGAATACGACGGAAGAACCGCCTTGTTGATTTTTGCCAATATCTTGTAAAACATATAACTACATTCTTTTGTACAAATATAGGTAAAGCTGTTTACAAGCTTTTAGGCTCAATAGCAATGTAGCAACCCTTTACGGTTTTAAATAAATATAACCGTTAAGAGTTGCACAAGAAGTGTGATGAAGAACTTTACAATTGCTATCATTTTTTGATTGATTTTAGGTTTGAAAAAACTGTTATCTCTTTGTTGTTTCTTCGAATATATAATGATAAAAGTCATGCTTCCAACTAATTAGGTCAAAAACAATGCAATTGCATACGAGATTGTATCTTAAAAAATAGATTGCTCCTTTAACTGAAACATTATATCTTGTAAAAAGTTATAAACTGTAATATTAATATCATTTTTACTTATATAAATGTTAGAATCATAGAGGTGTTTTGAAGTGTTTTTTGAAAACCAAGGGAGGTTTCGTTTAAAAAAGGGTCAATTTTGACGGTTTCGTTGCTGCAGAAAAAAAGAACCGCTCCTTTCGGGGCGGTTCCATTGACCATTCAAAAATGATAATTTTACAATTATTCATTCTTCTTTGTGGTGATTTCGATAACCCCATCTTTAGCTTTTTTTCCGTATTTCTCTATCGCTTTGTCACCTTTAAATACGTTAACGCTTTCAATATCGTTGGGCGATATTTTTTTAAGGTCCTTTGATTTGGATTTTTTACCATCAATATAGTAGAGTGGCTCACCCTTTCCGTCATTATCTATAAAAAAGTAACTGGCGTCATCATCGCCACTAATAACTTCAATGTCTTCGTCGTCATCAGAATCTCTAATGACCATAACATTTTTACTCTCTTTTACTTCGATTTCTTTTTCATCATCCGTTTTGATCATCACAACATTCTTGTGTTTTTTCTCCCCCACTTTTTTGATGGTCACATGCCTAATGTTTTCGTCTTCCTCGTCCTTTGTTACAAAAATGGAAGCAACGTTATCTAAATCGATATCTTCCATTTCTTTCTCGGTCAGTCGCTTTCCATTGACGATGACCTCTTTCTCTTCATCACCTTCTTTAATAATGATTTCAGTATTATCATCGGTTGTCCAAGAGCTTTTGCCCTTTATTTGATGGATTTGAACGTTTTGGCTCTTGCCAGCATTCCAAAAAGAAACCGCATTGTTTGCATCGTCGTAAAACACGGTAATGGGGCCAATGGGTCCGTCAGAATTGCTATTGTAGTTACCGCTGAACGATTTTCCTTCGGAGTTTTTTCCGCTCAATTGCAGGGAAATTTCAATAATTTCCTTGTCATCGTTCCTCACGGTGGTGTAGCTAAAATCTATGTCGTCCTTGCCCAAATCCTTTTTGATTTTGTCCAGTTCGACATCAGTAGTGTTTTTATCAATGGTCAACTCAACTGTTTTGTTATCATCTGAATTTTCTTCGGTCATTAAACTCTCTACGCTATCGGAATCCTTGTACAGATACGTTTCCTCAATACTGAAACTTGCCAAAAACAAGCCCAACAAAGGAAGCATCACCAAGGTTTTGAGCACATTGACTTTTTTTGATTGATTTTGATTTAACATGACTATTCGTTTTTTGATTAATGAATTATAAAATGAACTCGCTAAAGTGTGTTCTTGTGTATCTACCACCTGCTTTAGCATCAGGTATTGGTAGGATTTTTTGTCTTTTGCTTGTGCTATGGCAAAGTGATCGGCCAAATACTCCAAGTTTTGCCTTACTGCACTTTTATATATCCACAATACTGGATTGAACCAGAAAAAGATTTTTAACAGTTCCAGCAACAAGATATCCAACGTATGGAGTTGCCGAGCATGGACTTTTTCGTGTTCCAAAACCGAATGCAGTTCGTTGGATTCAAAAAGTCGGGGGTTGTAAAAAAGATAATTAAAGAAAGAAAATGGAGATATCGGCTTCTCCGTTTCCATATGCAAAAAAGGTGTTTCCCTTCTTTTACGAGCATTTTTGGCCAACTTTTTCAAAGAAACCAACTTGCTGATAAACCTAATAAACAGAAAAAGACTCACAACAATATAAATGGACAAAAGTATGTTTTCGAGGGTGTAAATACTTTGGTTCGTCGTATTTAGGGGAATTTGTTCACTCGTTTCTACTGCTTGAACGAGCGTAGCTTGTGAAACAACAATTGTTTTTTGAATCTTGATCAATGGAAAAACAAAAGCAAGCACCAATCCCGACAATAGGAACAGTCTGTTCTCTTTAAAAAGGGTGTCACGCTTTAAAAATATATGGTACACCGCTAAAAATGCACCCGATATAAGTGCCGATTGCAAAAAGTATAAGAATATCGGTTCCATTATTTCTTCTTTTCAATTAGGTCAATAATCTCTTTCAGTTCCGTTATGGATATTTTTTCCTCCTGTGCAAAGTGGGAGACCAAACTTTTAAAGGAATCATTATAGTAATCGGCAATAGCCGCATTAACATATTTTTTACGGTACTGTTCCTTGCTCACCACCGGGAAATACCTGTGGGTATTGCCAAAGGCCTCATGATCTACGAACCCTTTTTCCTGAAGATTCCTTACAATGGTGGACAAGGTGTTGTAATGTGGTTTTTCGCCCTCGATTTCTTCCAGAATTTCCTTAACAAAAGCTTTTTTCAGCTCCCAGAGGATTTTCATGATTTCCTCTTCCTTATTGGTCAATTTTTGCATGATGTTGTTATTAGCTGATTCAAACATAATACTATTGTTTTAGTTAAACAACTATTTTTATAGTTTATTAACTAATTATTTAGTTTTTCTTTTTGATGGAACCTTCTTTGATGAGTGATTCTTCCCTTATCTTTGCGCAAAATTTTACTTTTTTTGGGAAATCTACTTTTTATCGTTTTGGGATTGATTCTTCTGATTGTCGGGGGAAATTGGTTGTTAAAATCAGCGGTAGCCTTGTCCCTACGATTAAACATTCCCAAAATTGTGGTGGGTATGACGGTTGTTTCCTTCGCGACTTCCGCTCCAGAACTTATTGTTAGTATCAAAGCCGCTTTGGATGGGTTTCCAGATTTGGCATTGGGCAATGTGGTTGGTTCTAATATTGCCAATTTGGGGCTGGTTTTGGCCATTACCGTAATCTTGGGCAGTATTGATGTTAGAAAAAGTTTCTACACTACGGATTGGCCGGTAATGATTGTTGCATCATTATTGTTTTGTGGTTTCATTTATTTTGATGGAGAGCTTCAACAAAACGAAGGGATTATCCTCGTGTCCTTGTTATTTGTGTTTTTGGTTTACCTGTTAAGGTTTCAAAAAACGGCGGTGGTTGATGAAATGCCCGAAGACGACATCCTTCTGCCACTATATAAAATTGTCCTGTTTTTGGGGGTCGGGGGCACGGCATTGTGGGGTGGCTCGGAACTTTTGATTGATGGTGCCGTGGGCATGGCCTCATCTTTTGGTGTTAGTGACCGTGTAATTGGTATCACCATTGTATCCGTAGGGACCAGTATACCGGAATTGGCAGCTTCGGTGATTGCGGTGTTAAAAAAAGAGAAGGCGATTTCTCTTGGAAATCTGATTGGTTCCAATATTTTTAATCTGTTGGCCGTATTGGGAATCACATCCATAATTACTCCGATTACGGTTATGGACCAAGGCTTGCTGACCAACGATATTTTTTGGATGCTGGGAATATCCTTTCTTATTCTACCCTTGGTATTTTTTCCAAAAGGATTGCGATTGGGTTGGCGGGATGGATTGATTCTTTTGGCTTTCTACGCGATGTTCATCTACTTTACCGTAAAATAAAAACCGCCCCAAAGAACGGGACGGTTTTCATCTATAATCAACAACTAATTTAGATACGTGTTTTATACTTCGGCGGATTTTACCGTTTTTACGATTACGGCCGCAACTTTGTATGGGTCGGCGTTAGAGGCAGGTCTTCTGTCTTCTAACCATCCTTTCCATCCTTTTTCCACGGTAAGGATTGGAATTCTGATGGATGCCCCTCTATCGGAAACACCATAGCTGAAATCTGTAATGGAAGCAGTTTCGTGTTTCCCTGTCAATCTTTCATCATTGTACTCACCGTAAACTGAGATGTGCTCTTTGGTTACTGGACGGAAAGCCTCACATACTTTTTCATAAACTTCTTTGGAACCACATGTTCTCAATAAGGTGTTGGAGAAATTGGCGTGCATACCAGAACCGTTCCAGTCGCCTTTAACCGGTTTTGGGTGGTACTCAATATAGTATCCGTAGCTCTCGGTCAATCTTTGCAACATATAACGAGCTACCCAAATCTCATCACCTGCTTTTTTGGCTCCTTTGGCGAACAATTGGAATTCCCACTGTCCTGCAGCCACCTCTTGGTTGATGCCCTCAAACTGCAGTCCAGCATCCAGACAAAGATCGGCATGCTCTTCAACAAGATCTCTTCCCCAGGTGTTTCTTCCTCCAACGGAACAATAGTAAAGCCCTTGAGGCCCAGGATAACCACCAACGGGGAATCCTAACGGCAGTCCTGTAGCAGTGTCCATAATAAAGTATTCCTGCTCAAATCCAAACCAGAAGTCATCATCCTCGTCATCAATGGTAGCTCTGGAATTGCTCACGTGTGGCGTTCCATCAGGATTCAATACCTCGGTCATAACCAAATAACCATCTCTTCTTGCGGGGTCTGGATAAATGGCAACGGGCTTCAATAGGCAGTCAGAGGAACCTCCTTCGGCTTGTTTTGTAGATGAACCGTCAAAAGACCACGTTGGGCAATCTTCCAATTTACCGCTAAAATCTTCTTCTATTCTAGTTTTACTTCTAATGTTGGCTGTTGGTTCATAACCATCCAACCATAGATACTCTAATTTAGATTTGCTCATAATTTTGGTAGTTAATCGTTCTCAATTCTATGATTAGCAAAAATAGTTTTTTCATTTAAATATCAATGTTTTAAGGGGTTAAAATCACAAAGTTGTGTTTATTATTTATATTACCCCTGTTTTTAAAAGGGATGAATGAAAAAAAAGTAATTTTTGAAGTTTAAATTATTAAATTCTTAATTGTAGATTTGAAAATTAAAGATTGTTGAAAATGTCAAAAACAAGATTTCAGGCCTTGGCGGAAAGCCGAAATAGGGGGCAAATTAGTATTAATGAAACAGGAAAAAGATCCGATCTATTCGGGAAAAATGTTTTCAATGAGGATAAGATGCTCCAATTCCTCACGGAAGAAGCTTTGGATAAGGTAAAGTCCGCTATTTTTCAAGGAACTAAAATAGACCGGAAAGTTGCCGACCAAGTTGCCGAAGGTATGAAAGCCTGGGCACTATCAATGGGAGCTACGCACTATACACACTGGTTTCAGCCATTAACAGGTGCCACAGCAGAAAAACATGACGCTTTCTTCGATATTCTTCCCAACGGAAGGGCGATGGAGAAGTTTGGAGGCGCACAATTGGTGCAGCAAGAACCCGATGCTTCCAGTTTTCCTAGTGGTGGAATCCGAAACACATTTGAAGCACGTGGGTACACCGCCTGGGACCCCACATCTCCAGCTTTTATTTATAAAACAACCTTGTGCATCCCCACCATTTTTGTGGCTTATACGGGAGAAGCTTTGGATAATAAAGCTCCATTACTGCGGGCCTTGCATGCTGTAGACCAAGCAGCTACTTCGGTAGCGCAATACTTTGATAAAAATGTTAGAAAAGTACATGCGACACTGGGTTGGGAACAGGAATATTTTTTAATTGATAAGTCATTGGTAAATTCCCGTTTGGATCTTTCCGTAACTGGACGGACCCTAGTCGGCAGTTTCTCGGCCAAAGGCCAGCAATTGGACGATCACTATTTTGGAGTGATTCCGGCAAGGGTTCTAGGGTTTATGAGTGAGTTGGAAAAAGAATGTACCAAACTCGGAATCCCGGTAAAAACACGCCATAATGAGGTGGCGCCAAACCAATTTGAACTTGCCTCCGTATTTGAAGAGGCCAACCTCTCCGTAGATCATAATTTATTATTGATGGATGTGATGGAAGAGATTGCCGATAAATACAATTTCTCCGTGCTCTTCCACGAAAAGCCCTTTTCGGGAATCAACGGCTCAGGTAAACACAACAACTGGTCGCTAGGTACCGATACAGGCGTTAATTTATTGAGCCCGGGTACAACCCCGATGAAAAACCTACAGTTTCTGACATTCTTCATAAATACCATCAAAGCAGTGGATACTTATGAAGAATTGTTGAGAGCTTCAATTGCTTCGGCCAGTAACGACCACAGATTGGGAGCCAATGAAGCACCACCACCCATTATTTCCATATTTATAGGTAAACAATTGAGCGATGTGCTTGATGAGTTGGAAGGGGTTTCTAAAGGAAAATTGTCCCCGAAGGAAAAAACCGAGCTCAAACTCAATGTGGTGGGCAAGATTCCGGAAATATTGCTCGACAATACGGACAGGAACCGAACATCACCGTTTGCGTTCACGGGAAATAAATTTGAGATGAGAGGGGTAGGAGCCAAGATGAACTGTGCCAAGCCCATGACCATGCTCAATACGATTGTGGCCAAACAATTGACCGACTTTAAAAAAGAGGTCGATGCCTTGATCGACAAGAAAAGCCTAAAAAAGGACGAAGCAGTTTTCAATGTATTGCGAGAATACATCAAAACATCCAAACGTATCCGTTTTGAAGGGGATGGTTATGGTATTGAATGGCAGGAAGAAGCGCGTAGACGAAAACTGAGCTTTAACAAAAATACACCGGAAGCGCTGCAAGTCATCACATCAAAAGAAAGCTACGCACTCTTCAATCAAATGGATGTGATGAACGAAGTGGAACTCAAAGCTCACAAAGAAGTGGAATTGGGCGCTTACATTTTCCATATTCAGATCGAAGGCCGTATACTGGGGGAAATGGTATACAATCATATTATTCCTGCTGCTGTCAAGTATCAGAATATGCTATTGGAGAACATTCAAGGGCTTAAGGACGTTTATGGGGCCGCTCATAAAAAAACGGCAGAAGTCCAATTGAATATTTTAGA
>TARA_R110002012_G_scaffold306876_1_pt1 | contig 35921 bp, 30 predicted proteins | sample TARA_R110002012 | Tara Oceans TARA_R110002012 (sample SAMEA4396515) | marine metagenome | biome: Westerlies Biome; feature: [DCM] deep chlorophyll maximum layer (ENVO:01000326); material: water (ENVO:00002006), including particulate matter (ENVO:01000060) such as... | depth 40 m
TCGATGATGTTGCCCCCGCCGAGCGTCGGCAGGTTTTCAACCATCAGTCCCAGTGTTGGATTGGGTCGAACGTCGGCCTGGCGCACAGCGGCGTCGCCGGCGCGGGCGCGGGCTTCTCCGCCGGGTAGGGCAGGGTCCACCTCGGCGGCACGGGCCAACGCCCGCTCCAGGGACAGGGTGGGTAAGACCGGTGCGACGCTTGCGGACTGCTGCGCCATGGCCGGATAGGACGGCAGAGTCGCCAGTGAGAGCGCCAGCGCCGAAACGGTCGCCATACGCGCCCACGATCCGGCAGAGCCGGCATTCGGGGTTTTCAAGGGTATCTCCGGGAAACGGTTTGCGCGCGCAGCCGGGCGGCCGCGCAGGTTCAGACGACCGTGCGCATCCGTTTCGGAGGGTATTCGGGGCCATCACGACCGAGGCCCGCCAAGGCAGGACCGGAACCGGGCCACTGCAGGGCGGATGCTGACGACGGTTCCGTCACACTCCGATCGAGCGTCGGCAGCGCGGCCTGGACGTCGCCGCCAGCATGATGGTGATGGCCGGCCGGCGGCGCGTCTTCGGCGGCCCGATCGGTGTCCGTGTCGGGTATCTCGGCAGCCGCCACATGAACATGACCTGTCCGGTGATCGTCCACCGCCGCAACGAGGACGTCGGCGGGCCAATCAGCGGCATGGTCCACAGCGTGCTGTGACTGCGACACGCCATGGAGGTTCATGGCCGCCAACAAGGCGACGCACAGACCGATGCAAAAATGGCGAATAGCGTGCGGCAACAGAAAGCTCCAGCTGCCCCTGTAGCGGTTGGCTTCTGGTTCGGCAATGCCGTTACAGGAACCCGACATATCGAGGGGCCCCGGTGTTCGTCCAGGTCGCCGTGTCGGTCTCGAGGCCGCGCTGCACACCCACAGCGACCCGTGCCCAGCGGTAAGCTTTGTGCGTTTTTCCGACTCGCCACATAGAGGCTTAGCCGATCATATCCTCGAACCCCGGCACCACACGAAAGCTCTTACCCCTATCGCAGACCGCCGAAGCTCTAGTGGTAGCCAGCTCTCACTGATGGGGCGTTCCCTGAGAGGGATGAGATCGCGGACTCTGGGCCTGACAACGCTAAAATCGATGCCCTGGCGGCGCACTGTAATGGTCATTGCTTCCTCGTCCTTGCTGTCAGCGATGGGACCTGAGGGGGTAAGGGGTTTGATTAACCCCGATCGGCACTGAAGGGACCCGGATGGCGAGGGGCGCTCGATTTCTAGGACTTCGACATTGGATGGTCGGCGATCTTCGGTGCCCACGGATCAGCTTAGACTCATTCACCGGTCTTGGTCAGCGAGAAGCCCTCCTAGGGACTCTCCGAGCCCCGCTGGGGCGCAAAGATGGTGTCGGGACCTATCAACGGGCAGGACGAAATTTACGAGTCCCCAAGGACCCTTCTCAGCAAAGCTGAGTTCGATTTCACCCTTGAGCCGGAGGCGGGTCATGGGAGCCACATCCAGCCCCGCGCGCTGTTCCCTAACGTGAACGTCAACCAGGACTTCGACACCGGGCTACCAGGCTTCGCGCTCGGGTCTGTTCGTCTAGGCTGCTGCGCTGGCCCCTGATCTGTTCGAAGCGCCAGTCCGGGTTCAGCATGGTCTGATCGCCATCCTCGGTCAGAAACCAGTGGCACCGGGAGAACATGGCGCGGATCGCCTTGCGGGCGGCGTCTACCGATACGATCTGGTCCATCCCCATGAAGCGGGATGCCTTCCACCGATCGGCCGGACCGCGAGCGCTCGCGGGCCTAGCCCGGCCCGGGCGGATTGTGAAGCGGCTACCGGCTCCGGGGCGGAAACCGGACATTCGCAACCGCTTCGTCTTTCTCCGGGGCGATCTTCATTGGTGATGCGCGCCGCCGATCCCGAACCTGCGCTTCCAGACCGCTTTGGCCACCTTCTCATATCGAACCATCGACGCCAGCAGGTCCTGAAGCGCGTCGTCGTCGGTCATCGTCCCGGGCAGGAGCGGATCACGAATGATCGCGCGGACACCGGCGCGTCCAAGAACCAGCGCCTCGCGAGCAGCGGCATCGGATGACTGGCCTTCGATCCGGCCAAGGCTTTCTCCGATCTGGCTGGAGAGCAGGCGATGGCCCTGCGCGATAACATCTGAATCCCAGAGCGCGCACCCGGCCTCCAGAGATGCCACATCAAGGTCTGTGATGCGCGCGGTCGTCATCGCGGGTGTGGCACCATACGCCAGCAGTCGTTGGCGCGCGCCGTCCACCCCCTCCAGGTTGTCCGGCCGCAGCCACAGGCCCGCCGGTGTGCGACGGAACCCCTCCAGTTCCAGTGCACGCGTGGTGCCGCGCCACGCCGTCCTCGACAGACTGGCTGGTTTGACGATGGCCATCAGCCAGCTTCCGTCCCAGGAACGCCGCCGCGTGAGCGCGACGCGCCACCCATCGATTCGCTGCCGCCAGGGATCGACACGGTCGCCGTAGCCGTAGAGCCCCCGACCCAGGACCTGCAATCGACCTTCCTGTTTGAGGCGGGTGACCGCGGTGCGCACGGCGGTCGGCGTGATGTTGAGCGCATCGCCAACCCGCAGAAGCTCCTTCATCGCCAGAACCGGCTTTTCCGCCGCCGCACCGTCATAGGCGGCGAACAGGTCGAGGATCATCGTCCGCGCGTCCGGAGTGTCATGAATATTGCCAATAATGTCTGGTTCGGTCATTATGTGTAATAGATAGTCGGTAGCATTCTGGATAATCAACCATGACGGACGCGGTTCATATTGAACATCGGGGTGAGACGACCATCGTCACGCTCAACCGACCAGAGCGCCGGAACGCGGTCGATCCGGCAACCGGTGTTGAACTCAGACAGGCGTTCGAAGCATTCGACGCCGACGCCGACGTCAAAGTCGCGATCCTGACCGGCGCGCAAGGCATGTTCTGCGCCGGCGCTGACCTTAAGGCGCTGTCAGGGTCTGCGGCGCGCTACGAAGGCGACGGCCCCGGACCAATGGGGCCGACGCGGATGCTCCTCTCCAAGCCCGTGATCGCCGCCATCGAGGGCCATGCGGTTGCCGGCGGTCTTGAGCTGGCGCTGTGGGCCGACCTCAGGGTCGCGGCGCAGGGGGCAGTTTTCGGCGTATTCTGTCGTCGCTGGGGTGTGCCCCTTGTCGATGGCGGCACCGTCCGCCTGCCGCGTCTGATCGGACATAGCCGCGCCCTCGACCTGATCCTGACCGGTCGCCCCGTGGGTGCCGACGAAGCCCTGGCCATCGGTCTCGCCAACCGCGTCGTCCCGGATGGACAGGCGCTGGCCGCCGCGATCGCGCTGGCCGAAGAGATCGCGCGCTTTCCCCAGGACTGTCTGAGGATCGATCGTGCCTCAACCTACCAACAGTGGGGCCAGCCGCTGTCGGAGGCCCTCCTGCACGAGGGCGTCGCCGCCGATCAGACGATCATTGCCGCCGCCCGGGCCGGTGCCGCCCGGTTCGCGGAAGGTCGCGGTCGCGGCGGCGATTTCGGGAACATCTAGGAGGCCGGCCATGCTGATCAACGACATGATCGAGAGGGGCGCGAAGCGTTTCGCGGACCGGCCCGCCCTCCTGTTTGGCGATGTCACCTTGACGTTTGCGCAGGTGAACGATCTGGCCAATCGCCTCGCCAATGCCCTGGGGGGTCTTGGTGTGATGCCGGGCCGGCGCGTGGGGTTGTTGATCAACAACGGCCCTTACAGTGTGTCGATGGACTTCGCCTGCACCAAGGCCGGAGCGATCCGTGTCCCCCTTAACGCTCGCCTTTCGGCCGCCGAGCACACGCGCATGCTGGCCGCGATGGACGTGGATCTGCTGATCTTCGGCCCCGACCTCGTTGATCGGGCGCGAGAACTCGAAGCCGCCCTGCCGGGCCTTCGGTTGCTGGGTCTGGGCACCGACACCGACGATCAGGACCTGCTCAGGCTGGCGGCGATGGAATCCGGTCAGCCGCCGACGCATCGGCCCGAGCCGGATGACGTCGTGCTGGCGCTCTACACCTCCGGCACCACGGGCGTTCTCAAGGCGGCGGAACATACCCAGGCCAGCCTGGCGGCCGTGGTGCTGAACATCCTCAACAACCTGGTCGATCCCGTCGAGGGTGACGTGATGCTGCACGCTGCTTCGATGATTCATGCGAGCGGCACTTTCGTCCTGCCGTTCTGGGTCCGGGGTGGTGCCTCGGCGATCCTTCCGGGCTTCACGCCGACCAGCTATCTGCGCGCCATCCAGACTTGGCGGCCGTCGGTGCTCAATCTGGTGCCTACGATGATCGGCATGCTGCTGGATCATCCTGGCGTGCAGCCCGCCCGGTTCGACAGCGTCAAGACCCTCATCTATGGTGCGTCGCCTATGCCGGCCCCCCTCATGGACCGGGCTCTGGACTTCTTCGGTCTGCGCCTCGTCCAGTATTACGGCCAGACGGAAGCGCCGCTGGCGATCGCCTCCCTGTCCAAGTCCGACCACGGCCCCGAGTTTGCCCACCGCCGCCTCGCCTGCGGTTTTCCCGCTGTGGACTGCGAGTTGCGCGTCCTGGGTGCCGACGGCGAACCCGCGCTCGCGGGAGAGCCGGGCGAGATCGTTGTGCGCGCGCCCTTCCTGATGAAGGGCTACTACGGGGCACCGGAGCTGAACGCTGAACACACCCTGCCGGGCGGTTGGCTGAAAACGCGTGATATCGGCCGACTGGACGAGGACGGATGTCTGTATCTGGTGGATCGCCTGTCCGAGATGATTGTGAGCGGCGGCTACAACATCTATCCCAAAGAGGTCGAGGACGCGCTGACGGCGCATCCAGAAGTCCGCGAAGCCGCCGTGGTCGGTCTCCCGGACGACAAATGGGGTGAGGCCGTCACAGGCTTCGTCGTCCTCCGTCATCCTGGGGCTGCCTTGGAGCAGGATCTCATCGCCTTCGTCCGTGAGCGCCTGGCCGCCTACAAGACTCCCAAGGAGATCCGCTTCATCGACGAAATTCCCAAAAGCCCGGTCGGTAAACCCATGCGCCGCCTCCTGCGCGAGCCGTTCTGGGCCGGTCGCGAAAGAGCCATCTAGCCGTGGCGGCCGCATTCCGCATTTCACCGTCTGGTGTATTCACCCCCGAGGATCGGCCCCGCCTTCAGGTAGCGATCGTGCTGCCTGTGGTCCATGCCCGGATTGTCATCGGCCTCGCCATCACGGCGGGATGTCAGGAGAAAATGGCGCGCCCGGAACGATTCGAACGTCCGACCCTCAGATTCGTAGTCTGATGCTCTATCCAGCTGAGCTACGGGCGCGCACAGGCCTTGTCAGGCGAGGGCGGCTATCTAGCCGCTCGTCCGGCGGGGCGCAAGCCGGGTTCGGTAGTTTTTGCGGGGTTGGCGAAGGTAGCGGTGCAGCCTAGGTCTGGGATCCGCCGCCCGGTCAGCAGGAAGTCGTCCATGCCTCTCGTTCGTTCCCCGTGGTCCGTCCTGTTCCTGGTTCTGGTCCTGCTTCTGACCGGTGCCTGCAATACCGTGGCCGGATACCGGTATGGCGACGTCGCCGTCCGTGCGCCGGTGCCGGCCCCGGCCCGGGGGCCGTTCATCGCTGCCGCCAATCCCCTGGCGGTGGACGCGGGTATGGCGATCCTGCAGCGCGGTGGCTCGGCGGTTGATGCGGCGGTGGCGGTGCAGGCGATGCTGGGGCTGGTCGAGCCGCAGTCCTCGGGTCTCGGTGGCGGGGCCTTCATGACCTATTTCGACGCGGCCTCGGGCGAGGTCACCACCTTCGACGGCCGCGAGACGGCCCCGGCCTCGGCCACGCCGGAGCTGTTCTACGAGAGCGGCCGGCCGCTGGAATTCGGCGATGCGGTGCTGAGCGGGCGCTCGACCGGCGTGCCGGGTGTTGTGGCCATGCTGGGGCTGGCCCAGCGGCAGCATGGAGTCCTGGAGTGGAACGCCCTGTTCGGCGACACCGTGGCCCTGGCGCGGGAGGGCTTCATCGTCAGTCCTCGTCTGGCCGGGATGATCGCCATGCCCCGAGGGCAGGTGCGCACCCGTTGGGCCGACGCCTATTTCACCCGGCCCGACGGCGGGCGCTATGTCGCCGGCGACCGGCTGCGTAATCCGGCCTATGCCGACACCCTGGAACTGATCGCGCGCGGCGGGGCCGAGGCCTTCTACCGGGGGCCGATCGCCGACCGGGTCGCGGCGACGGTGGCCGAACAGCCCCGACCCGGGGGGCTGACCGCCGCCGACATCGCCGCCTATCGCCCAATTGAGCGCGGGGCCCTGTGCCGACCCTATCGCCTGTATGTGGTCTGTGTGCCGCCGCCGCCGTCCAGCGGCGTGGCCCTGCTGCAGCTGCTGGCCATGGCTGAATATACGCCGGACATCGCTCTCGGTCCGGACAGCGCCGGAGCCTGGACCGCCTTCGCCCAGTTGCAACGGCTGATGTATGCCGACCGGGACCGGTATGTAGGAGATCCGGCCTTCGTCGGGGTGCCGGTGGCGGGCCTGCTGGACCCCGGCTATGTCGCCGGTCGGGCCGCCCTGGCCCCCGAACTGGATGGAGCAGCCCCAGCGGGGTCGCCGCCGGGGGGCGTGTTCCGGGCCCCCGACGCGACCCTCGAGCCGGCCGGAACCTCCCATTTCGTCATCGTCGACGCGGCCGGCAATGCCGTCAGCATGACCACCACCGTCGAAAGCGTGTTCGGTTCGGGCCGGATGACCGGCGGCTTCTTCCTCAATAACCAGCTGACCGACTTCTCGTTCGTGCCGACCGATCCGGATGGAGCCCCGGCCGCCAATGCCGTCGCCGGGGGCAAGCGGCCGCGGTCGTCGATGGCACCGCTGATCATCCTCGATCGTCAGGGCCGGTTTGTCGGGGCCCTGGGGTCACCGGGCGGAAAGGCGATTCTGGCCTATAATGCCAAGGCTCTGATCGGCATCATCGACTGGAATCTCGGCGTTCAGGCGGCCTTTGACCTGCCCAATCTGGTCGCCAAGGGTGAGGGTTTCGGGGCGGACACCGACCGGTTCCCGACGCCATTGCGTGACGCCCTGGCGGCCCGGGGCATCCAGCTGCGGCCCAATGCCAGCGAAAATTCGGGTCTGCACGGGGGTGTCTGGCGTGCCGGCCACTGGGATGGCGGGGCCGATGACCGGCGTGAGGGCGTGGCCCGTTCGGCGGACTAGACCGGAGTCACCATTCCGGCTTGATCGACAGCTGGAAGGCCACCAGCCCTTCGGAGACATCATTGTCGATGCCGGGACCGAAACGGACGTCAGACGGACCCAGTTCACGATAGACCAGGCCGAACGAGCTCTGCATGTCGCCCTTGCGGAAGGCCACGCCCAGCGAGGCGTCGCCCATGAAGCTGCCGGCGTCATGACTGACGCCGGAGCGGGCGAAGTCACCGTCCCGGGTACGGGCGAAATTATAACCGACCGCGCGGCCGGAACCGGCGGCGTACAGATACCAGCGGGCGCGTTCCCCGAAGGCCACAGAACCGTCGGGGAAAAGGCGATTGATGTCGGCTCCGATCTTCAGGGTCGCGCCGGCCTCGGCCGAGCCGCCCTGGCTGCCGACCCCGACCCCGGCGTGGGGTGTCAGGGTCACCTCGAGGCCGGAGGCAGTGTACCCCAGCGTGGCTGGCCAGCCACGAATATAGCTGACGTCGTAGGCCTCAACCTCAAGGGCCGCCGGATTGAGGGGAATCGGTGTGCCATCGAGGCGTCGCAAGGCGGCTTCGGTTTTCAGGCTCAGGCGATCGGTGAAGCCGTCTCCGTCGAACCAGACGTCCTGACGCGCGGTCGTCCAGGGCGACCTCGAGCCGGACACGGCGGAATAGGCGGTGCCGGACTCGATCATCGGATCGAAGACCCCGTCGTCCGGCGCGGTGAAATTGTCCTGTCGATCCAGACGAACGAGGAGTTCGGCGACCGTTGTGGCGGGCCGGGCGGGCGGCGTTTCGACCGTCCATGACGACACGGTCTGGGATTCAGCAGAATCGGCAGAGGCGCAGACCAGCGCCATCCCCATCCCGGCGGAAACCATGATCAGACGCATCAACGGCCCCTCAGCCCGTTAGCGATCAGGAACCCTGCACCAGAAGCGCCCACCCGCCAAATGACATTTTCGCCACACCGTCGCGCTCCGGTGCCGTTGCGGTGGGGTCACTGACAGGCGAGACACTCATCGTAATCGATGGGGGCGGCGGCGAAGAGGTCGGGTTGATTCGGGTCGATCTCTTCCTCGACCTTGTCCTCGGCTCCGGCGAAAGCGGCGCGTTGTACCGATTTTGAGCGTAGGTAATAGAGCGATTTCAGACCGCGCTCCCAGGCGGACCAGTGCAGCATATGCAGGTCCCATTTGTTGACGTTGCCGGGGATGAACAGGTTGATCGACTGGGCCTGGCAGATTTCCGGCGTCCGGTCGGAGGCCAGTTCGACCACCCAGCGCTGATCCAGTTCGAAGGCGGTCTTGAAGATCGCCTTTTCGTCGTCGGTCAGGACGTCGAGGTGCTGCACCGAGCCCTCGTGCTCAAGGATGGAGGACCAGATGGCTTCGGTGTCCATGCCCTTCTCGCCCAGAACCTGTTCCAGGTAGGGGTTCTTGACCGCGAACGAGCCCGACAGGGTCTTGTGAGTGTAGATATTGGCCGGGATCGGCTCGATGCCGGCCGAGGTACCACCGCAGATGATCGAGATCGAGGCGGTCGGGGCGATGGCCAGCTTGTGGCTGAAGCGCTCCATGACGTCGCGGTCCCTCGCATCTTCGCAGGGGCCCTTCTCTTCGGCCAGCACCCGGCTGGCCTTGTCGGCCTCGCGGCGCAGGTGCTTGAACAGGCGCATGTTCCACGACTTGGCCATAGCCGATTCAAAGGCCACGCCCTGGGCCTGCAGGAAGGAATGGAAGCCCATCAGGCCGAGGCCGACCGATCGCTCGCGCTTGGCCGAATAGACGGCCGCGGCCATTTCCGGCGGCGCGCGACGGATGAAGTCTTCCAGCACATTGTCGAGGAAGCGCATCACGTCCTCGATGAAGCGCGGTTCCTCCCGCCATTCCAGAAAGCTTTCGGCATTGACGGACGACAGGCAACAGACCGCGGTACGGTCGATGCCGAGGTGGTCCCGGCCCGTGTGCAGCATGATTTCGGAGCACAGATTGGACTGTTTGACCGACAGGCCCAGGTCGCGCTGATGCTGCGGCATCTGCCGGTTCACCGTGTCCGAGAAGATCAGATAGGGCTCGCCGGTCTGCAGCCGGATCTCGAGGATCTTTTGCCACAGGCTGCGTGCGTCGACGGTGCGGATGACGGCCTGATCCTTGGGCGACAGCAGGTCGAAGGTGCGCCCGTCGCGCACCGCCTCCATGAAGGCGTCGGTGATGTTGATGCCATGGTGCAGGTTCAGCGACTTGCGGTTGAAGTCGCCCGAGGGTTTGCGGATCTCGAGGAACTCCTCGATCTCGGGATGGTGCACGTCCAGATAGACGGCGGCCGAACCGCGCCGCAGCGAGCCCTGCGAAATGGCCAGCGTCAGGGAGTCCATGACCCGGATGAACGGGATGATGCCGCTGGTCTGGCCCGCGCCCTTGACCTTTTCGCCGATGGAGCGAACGCCGCCCCAGTAGGTGCCGATGCCGCCGCCGTTGGAAGCCAGGGCGACGTTCTCGTTCCAGACCGACTGGATGCCGTCCAGGCTGTCGGCCACGGCGTTGAGGAAGCAGGAGATCGGCAGACCGCGGTCGGCCCCGCCGTTCGACAGTACCGGCGTCGACGGCATGAACCACAGCTTCGACATATAGTCATAGACGCGCTGGGCATGGTCGGCGTCGTCGGCGTAGGCGGTGGCGACGCGGGCGAACATGTCCTGGTAGCTCTCACCCGGCAGCAGATAGCGATCCTCGAGAGTCTTCTTGCCGAAGGCGGTCAGCAAGTCGTCGCGCGATCGGTCCAGTTGCAACGACGGCACCACCGACAGCAGCGGTCGATCGGTCGCGTCTGCGGTCGCAACCGACTGGAATTCAACCGTCTTCAAAGCTTCGCCGCCAGCCATTGCTTAATCGCCCTGAACTAAATTCATTGATCGTTGCTGTCGCGCCCTGACCACATCATCTAGTGGCCGAAGCGCTCCCCAAGCCCACATATGGGGCGCAGATGGCTAACGACCCGTCAACGGGCTTGACGATCACTTTCTGGGCGAATCGCTCCGGAAGGCGGGATGAGCCTGTGGGAAACAGGATGACAGGGGGATGACGGAGGGGAATGAGCGATTATCACGAACGCGTGAACGGGTTGGCGGAGGAACGGGCGGCGAGCTTGACCGTTAGCAGCCGATGAACCGCAAGACCTCTCCCGCGATCCTCTCCCGAATCCTGCATCTGGTCCGCACCGAAACGGCCGTCCTCGGCGGTCTGCTGGTCGTCGCCCTGGGGGTCTGGGTCTTCGCCGGTTTGGCCGACGAAACCGGCGAGGCCGGCGGCCAGGCCTTCGACCGGGCCGTGCTGATGGCGATGCGGCCCAATCCCGACCCGTCCGACGCCTGGGGCCCGGCGTGGCTCCAGGTCGCGGCGGGCGACATCACCGCCTTGGGCGGTATCGCGGTCCTGGGCTTGTTCGCCATGATCGCCATCGGTTTTCTGTTGATCCAGAAAAAGCGGCTGTCCGCCCTGCTGCTGGTGTTGGGTCTGGCCGGGGGTGTTGCCCTCAGCGAGGTCCTGAAGGGGGTATTCGAGCGGGTTCGGCCGCCAGAGGCTTTTCAGGCAGTGGAGACGGTCAATGCCAGCTTTCCATCGGGCCACGCCCTGCTGTCGACGGTCTTCTATCTGACGGTCGGGGTTATGCTGGCCCGCACCCTGCCGCGTCGTCGGCTCAAGACCTTCGTGCTGGCCGCGGCCGTCCTCATCGCCGTGCTGGTCGGCCTGACCCGCGTCTACCTGGCGGCCCACTGGGCCACCGACGTTCTCGCCGGCTGGAGTGTCGGTGCCACCTGGGCCATGTGTCTATGGCTGGTCGCCGATATGGTCGGGCGATGGTCCGTCTCCGGTGAAACAGGGCAAAATACAGGATCAGCGCCACCTGCCGATCCAAAATAGTCTCTTCCCGACCATTTTCAGCGACCTGGATGTTGAGCCAATCTTCACAAGTGAATGGTTTGTTCACCACCTTCGCAGGGCTCTGGGAGAGCAAGGTTTGAAGTGGCGTCTGTTCAGACAGGATGCGGGGCGCGTCTCCGGTTTGCCGCCCTGGGCCTATGTGCTGCTGTTTTCGATGTCTATGGCCCTTGGCCAGTGGAGCGTCGCCCGATATGGCGGCGTCGTGATCTGGCCGGCCAACGGCGTGATCCTGGCGGCCCTGCTGCAGCTGCACCGACGCCAGGCCATCAGCGTTCTGGTGACCTGCTTCCTGATCAATATCGGCAGCAACGTGATGCGGGGAGACCCGGGCATATTGATGTGGGCCAATGCAGTGCTCAATTTCGGCGAGACCCTTCTGGCGGGTTTGATCGCCCGTCGATTCTGCGGCGCGGCTCTGGACATGAGAAGTCCCACCCGGCTGGCGCGTTTCGCATTACTTGCCGCAGTCCCGGCCGTTGCCCTGTCGGCGGCTATCGGTGTGGAAATCTCGGAGGCCCTGCCTGAACGGCGGCTTTCTGCGATGGTGGACTACTTCAGTATGGAGGTCCTCGGCCTCCTGATCGTCACGCCGACACTGCTGCTCGTTCGCCGCCAACGCTTCAGCGATCTCCGACGAGTTCCATTCCGCGAAACGACCGCACTGTTCAGCCTGTTGGCGGCAGTTACCGTCACAGCCTTCAGCCAGTCTTCAACTGCCGCCCTGTTTCTGGTGTTCCCGCCGCTATTGCTGATCGCCTTTCGCCTGTCGCCGTCCTGGGCCGCCTTCAGCGTCCTGCTGGTGGCGACGATTGGGGCAGGCGCGACGCTCACCGGATATGGTCCGATTGCGCCGCCGGCCGACATCGGTGAAGCGGCCGCGGGTAGCGCCAACAATGTGCTGCGCGCCTTGCCCAGCTTTTATCTGTTTATGGCCGCCGTCCTTTGCGTCGCCCTGCCGGCCAGCACGGCCGTGACCGAGCGGAGGCGTCTGGAGGCACGGCTTAAGACGCGTACTGTAACAGCGCAGCATGCCCGGCAGGCTGCCGAACAGGCGGATGCGGCCAAGTCGCGCTTTCTGGCCATGATGAGTCATGAGATGCGGACCCCGCTGAACACGATCACCGGCTTCGCCTCGCTGCTCACCACCCGTCCCGACCTTGATCCGGTCGTCACCCAACAGGTCGGACACATTCGCGATGCCGGCGACGGGTTGCTGGTGATGGTGGATGATATTCTCGATTTTTCCCGCGGCGGCGTCGATCTGAACCTGGCACCGTTATCGGTTTCTGACGTGGTGCATGAAGCCGTTGACCGTGAGCGGGGCGCTGCGGACGCCAAGGGACTTGCCCTCGCCATTCAGGACCGTCTTGATCCTTCCTTGCGACACGTCGGCGATGCCCGGCGGTTGCGTCAGGTGCTTCGCCATCTGTTGTCCAATGCGATTAAATTTACGGCCTCTGGCGGGGTCGAGGTGATCCTGGAAGCGGAGGTCGGCGGCATCTTCGTTTCGGTTACCGATACCGGGCCAGGCGTCGAATCCGAAATGCTCGGCACGCTGTTCGACCCCTTTTACCAGATTGACGCCTCGATCAGCCGGACTCATGCCGGGGCAGGTATGGGGCTGGCCCTTTGCCGGCAGCTGATCGAGGCGATGGGCGGCCGAATCGAGATCGACAGTCGGGCCGGTGTCGGCTCGACCTTCTGGTTCCGTGTACCGCTACCCTTCCACGGGGCAGATTCGCCCGGGCAGGCCTGTTCGAACAATGAGGCTGACCCGGAATATCCGCCGTGCATTCTCGTCGTTGATGATCACGCCATAAATCGCCAGGTGGCCAGCCTGATCCTGACCGCTGCCGGCTGCCGGGTTGTTCAGGCCGCAGATGGTATGGAGGCCGTGGATGTGGCTCGCGTCGAACGGCTCGATCTGATCCTGATGGATGTTCGCATGCCCCGGATGGACGGTCTTGCGGCGACCCGTGCCATCCGCGCGATCGTGGGTCCGGCGGGACGGGTCCCGATCATCGCCGTGACCGCGGACGCCATGCCTGAGGACGTTGACCGTTGTCTTGCGGCAGGAATGGACGGTCATCTGGCCAAACCGGTCACGGAGGAACGGTTGATCGAGACCGTGAGGACGCGTCTGCAGAGCGCCCGGACCCGCACAGCCGCCTGACGATCCCTGCCGAGCGCGTCAAACGGCGATCAGAAACCGGCGTCTCCGAACGTCCCCAGGTTTTTGGGCGTCCAATCAGGCAAAAACCACAACATTTGGTGATTTCGAAAAAAGTGATCGCAAGATAGGCGCATTGCGGCTTGGCGCCGGGACGAGGAAACCGCATGGTGTTGGTCTGCACCTACGAAATCGTTCCAGAGTCTCCCGATGAACGCCCACGCCATCATCAAGCCCACCACACCCGGTCTGTTGACCCGTTCGGCCGCCTACAAGCCGTTCCGCTATCCGTGGGCCTTCGACATGTGGAAGAAGCAGCAGCAGGTCCACTGGATGCCCGAAGAGGTGCCGCTGGGCGAGGACTGCAAGGACTGGGCGGCCAATCTAACGCCGTCCGAGCGCAACCTGCTGACCCAGATCTTCCGCTTCTTCACCCAGGCCGACATCGAGGTCGCCGACAACTATATGGAAAAATACGGCCGGGTGTTCAAACCGACCGAGGTCAAGATGATGTTGGCGTCCTTCGCCAATATGGAGACCATCCATATCGCGGCCTATGCCCTGCTGCTGGAAACCATCGGCATGCCCGAGAGCGAGTTCGGGGCCTTCATGGAATACGAGGCCATGCGCGACAAGCATGACTTCATGGGCAAGTTCGGGGTCGAGACCAACGGCGACATCGCCCGGACGCTGGCCATGTTCGGCGGCTTTTCGGAGGGGCTGCAGCTGTTCGCCAGCTTCGCCATGCTGATGAATTTCCCGCGTCAGAACAAGATGAAGGGCATGGGACAGATCATCTCCTGGTCCGTGCGTGACGAGAGCCTGCACTGCGAGGGCATCATCAAACTGTACCACGCCTTCAACAAGGAGACGGGCGCGGTCACCCCGGAGGTCGCCGCCGACATCGTCGATTGCTGCAAGACGGTGGTCGAGATGGAGGACCGCTTCATCGACCTGGCCTTCGAGATGGGCCCGGTCCAGGGCATGACCCCCGAGGACATCAAACAGTATATCCGCTTCATCGCCGACTGGCGCCTGCGCCAGTTGAAGCTGCCCGAGATCTACGGCGTGAAGGAAAACCCGCTGCCCTGGCTGCAGTCTCTGTTGAGCGGCGTCGAACACGCCAATTTCTTTGAGGCCCGCGCCACCGAATATTCCAAGGCCGCCACCACCGGGGCCTGGCACGGGGCCGACGGCGTCTGGGGCAGTTTCGACGCGATGATGCAGCGGCGGACGGTCCCGGCCGAAGACTAGACCATTTTTGTTTCAGGTCGAACCGACCTGAATCCAAAAAATGGTCCAGCACCAAACGGGAGCGAAATCTGAGCCGAGTTGGACTGCGTCCAACTCAACCGATTTCGCTCTAGGGGCGGTCGCGGCGGTCGTTCAGATCGCCGCAAACCACTCATAGCCGCGGTCTTCCCAATAGCCGCCCTTGCCGCCGCCGATGCCGTCCAGGCTGGCGACGGCCTCTATCCGTTTGATGTATTTGGCGTGTTTGTAGCCGAGTTGGCGCTCGACCCGCAGTCGTAGCGGGGCCCCGTGGGGCACCGGCAGGGCCGCGCCGTTCATCGCAAAGGCCAGCAGGGTCTGGGGATGGCGGGCGTCGATCAGATCGATGCTCTCATAATAGCGGTCGCCGCCCTCGGTCTGATCCAGGGCATCGAAACAATGGAAGACGATGTAGCGGGTCCCGGGCTTCAGTCCGGCCTCGTCCAGCAGGGTCTCCAGTCTCACCCCGGTCCATTCTCCGATCGAGGTCCAGCCCTCGACGCAGTCGTGCTTGGTGATCTGGGTCTGCGCCGGCCGGGCCCGAAGGTCGCCCAGCGACAGGCTGAGCGGCCGTTCCACCAGACCGTCGATGACCAAACGATAGTCGGCAAACCCGCCGTCGCGTAGCGCGACATAGTCGGCGGCGGCCGGATCGGTCGAGCCGTTGGGCCGGAAGTCAGGCGAGATCTCGGACCGGTCATAGGTCGGGGCCAGGGCGTCGGCCGGGATCAGCAGCCGCTGGGCCCGTCGGGTCAGACCCTCGGCCATGCGACCGGCCTGGGCCGCGAGCCGGCTGCCCGCCTCACCACAGGCGCCCAGCCCCGCAGCGGCGGTGGCCAGCAGTCCCAGCAGCCAGTGACGGCGGTTCATGACGGGTCTCCGTCCGGGTCGGTCGGTGGGGCTTCGGTCTCCGACGGCTCCAGCACGAACCAGCCGGTGATCATCGCCCGCATATTGTTGAACAGCCCGGTCCAGATCACCAGACCGACATGGATGACGATGAAGCCGACGATCAGCCCGGCCGAGATGAAATGCAGGGTCCGGGCCGACTGCCGCCCGCCCAACAGGTCCAGCAGGACACCGCCGATCGCATTGAAGCCCGGCGACATGCTCAGGCCCGTGACCAGCATCATCGGCAGGACGATCAGGACCATGGCCAGATAGGTCAGCTTCTGGATCACATTGTAGGCCCGGGCCTCTTCGTCCTTGGGGAAGTGGAAGCGGGCGTGTGCCTTCACCGAGGCCCACAGCCCCCCCAGATCACTTCGGGTGGGCCACAGACGTCGCCGGAAGCGCCAGCTGACCACGCCGTAGGCCAGGTAGGCCAGACCGTTCAGCACGAACACCCAGGCGAACAGGAAATGCCAGTGGCGGGCTTCGGCCAGATTGCGACCCTGCGGGAGCAGCAGCCAGTCCGGGACGGCCGGGGTGTTGATCCACGGGTCGGCGAAGGTCGAGCGCAGACCCCAGTACAGATGCGGGTGGGCGGCCAGGATGTTGAGGCCGCTCATGATCAGCACGGTTACGGCAACGACGTTGATCCAGTGGGTCAGGCGCACTGGTCCCGGATGCCGCCAGGTGGCGATGCGACCGTCGGCCAGAGGACGGTCGGCGCGCCCGGATATTGCTGGCGGCGTGCCCGGGCGCGGGTCTTCTGTAGCGGCATCGCTCATAAGTGGCCCCGGCTCGTCTGACGGCGGTCAGGCTCTCACGCCACCGCCGTCGGTTCAACGGCTCCCTGCCGTCTACGCCATGAGCCGTCGATCGGTTACAGGCCGGCGTGCCGTCACCAGGGCTGGGTCGATGACGAGCCGGCCGCGCATCGGGCCCGGTCGCCGGCTTCGCAGGCGCGGACCGTCGCTTGCCAGTCCGCATAGGCGCGGTCGTATTCGACTCGGGCCGCCTCGGCGGTTTTCAGGCTGGCCTCATAATTGGCCCGTTGGGTGGCAACGGCGGCGGCCTCCTCGCGATAACGTGCGGACGCCTCGGCATGGGCGGCTGTCTCTGCGGTTTCGCGCCGTTCGGCCGCGTCATTTCGGGCAACGATTTCGGCATTCAGGGAAGCCGTCGTCGCCAGTTCGGTCGGATCCTGTTCGGAATCGGGAGCCCTGCGATAGGTTTCCCCCCTTGCCTGCAGATAGGCCTCCTGGGCGGCCGGGGACGGCTGCGGCGCGGCCTGCGGCGTTTGCCGGGCCAGAGCCGGCAGGGGAGAGGCCAGCAGGGCGAGGGCGCTGGCGGCGGTGAGCACGGTCTTCAGCGGAAGGTGGGGCATCGGTCTGTTCTCCTCGACGGCGGAAGGGATTTTTAAGGCAAGCCGGGCCGTTTCACGGCAGGTCAGGGCCTGTCCGGGAATAAACGCCGGACGGACCATTTGGTCCCGCTCAGTCGGGCAGCCGCAGTTCGAAGGTCGTGCCGTTCGGCCCGGTGTCGACCAGGCGAAGGTCCCCGCCGTGGTTGGCGGCCAGTTCCCGGGAAATGGTCAGGCCCAGCCCCGTACCGTCCGAGCCCCCGCCGCTGACAAAGGGCTCGAACAGGCGCCCGGCCATCCGGGAACCGATACCGGGCCCGTCGTCGATGACGCGAATGATGCAGAAACCGTCGTCCCGGGTGACGGTGACACGCACCACGCCCTTGCTGCGTTCTGCGGTCTCGATAGCCTGACGGGCATTGCGCATCAGATTGACGAGGATGCGGTGCAGCTGGTCGGCGTCGGCATTGACCATGCTTCGGGCCGGGATTCCGCGCGATAATTTGATTCCGCCGGGCTCAAGACCGGCGTCCTCGGCGGCGGCAGCCACAGCGGCCCCGAGCGCGATGGCAGATCGTTGGGGCGCGGGTTCTTCGCTTCGGCCGTATTCTAGGACGTTTCTGGCCAGGGTGGCGGCCCGCCCCAGGGCCCGCTCGAGTCGAGGCAGGACCTTGGCCACCTGGGGGTCGGGTGAGATGGCCAGGCGTTCGGAGGCGATCTGGGCCGAGGTCAGCATATTGCGCAGGTCGTGATTGATCTTGGCCACGGCCTGGCCGAGGGCGACCAGACGCGCCCGGGATCGCAGCGACTGCCGAACCTCATCCTGCATTCGCGCCAGTTCCCGTTCGACGCGGCCGATCTCGTCATGACGGGTGCTGGGCGGTTCGCCCTCAATCTCCGGATTGGTCGCGAAATGCTCGATCGAGCGGGTCACCCGCCGCAGCGGCTGAAGCACCAGATAGGAAAGCCCGGCGTACAGCAGACTGCCCGCGACGGCCGAGATCAGCAGCGAGACGAACAGGCTGTTGAGCAGAAAGGTCCGCAGTTCCAGCTTCAGCGGCTGGGCCGGGGCCATGATCTCGATGAAGTCGCCCGAACGATAGCGGGGCCGGGCCTGCACGCGAAGTGACCGCTCCGGATGGCCGATCAGGGTGCGCCATGGGTCGATCAGCCGCGCGCCGAAATTGCGGTGTCTCAGATCGATCAGGTCCGGGGTTCGCGGCGGGTTGGGAGCTTGCAGCAGCAGCCGGCGCACGCCCTGCTCGCCCACGACCACGGACTGAACCCCGCCGATGGCCAGCAGCTGGGCCGCTGTATCGTCCTCGACCGCGGAATAGGGCAGGGCCTCGACCCCGACCGAGGCCAGTTCTGCCGATTGCAGCCGGTCCAGCAACCAGCGCTCATGGAAGGAGGCCGCACTGGGGGCGATGATCAGGGCCTCAACTGCGAGCGTGAAGCCGACGGTCAGCAACAGCAAACGCCATGACAGGCCGTCCGGCGCGGGAATGGGCCACCGTTCGCGCCATCCGGGCTTCCGGTCGGTCGACGGACGCAGGTCATCTTGTGGGGGGGACTGGTCGTTCATGGCTGCCGCCCCGGGGAGGGGGTGCCGTTTGTCCGGGTGCGCCGTCCCGTCATGCGGTCGCCGCCTTTCGCCGCTGGTGCCAAGCCTGACCCAGTTTCAGGCCCAGTGGCAATAGCAGGGACAGGAAGATCACGCCCATCAGCGGCCAGAAGAATTTCGACAGCAACAGGGGCAGGTCGACCGTATCTCCGCCGCGCAGCAGGTCGCCCAGACCCGAACCGATCCAGGTATAGATGGTGGTCGACGGCAGCAGGCCGATGAAGGTCGCCAGGATATAGGGTCGAAGCGGTGCGGCGATCATGCCGGCGGCCGCGTTGATCAGCACGAAGGGCACGCTGGGGATGACCCTGAGCGTAAAGAGGGTGACGAAGGCGTTGCGGTCGATGCCCCGGGCCAGCCGGTCCATGAAGCCGGCGTCGGCGGCGAATTTCGCCCTCAGCCAGGTGCCGATGGCCGTGCGGTAGACATAGTAGATGGCGACGGCCCCGATCGTGGCCCCCGTGGCTTGGGCCAGGGCCCCGATCCAGGGGCCGAACATCATCCCGCCCAGCAGGGTCAGGAACACCGGGCCAGGAATGGTTGAGGCCGTGGCCAGGGCGTAGACACAGACGAAGGCCAGCAGGGCGATCAGGAAATGCTGCTGGGCATAGGCCTGCAGGCCAAGGCCGTGTTCGCGGATCATCGCCATCGACAGGTACCGGTTCCAGCCCAGGGCGAATATCGCCACCACCAGCGCGGCGATGACCAGCACCGGCAGAAGGCGGAGCGTCCATTCCCTGGCTGTTCGGTTTGCCATGCCTAGAATGCCTTCCTACATCCGGTCTGCGTTGACTCCTGCAGTCATGCGCCTTATACGCCCGCCCTCCTGCGGTGACGTCCCTTTTCGTCAGCCGTGCAAACCTTCAGACCCCGGAGCCGACCGTGAAGCGGACCTATCAGCCGTCGCGACTCGTGCGCAAGCGCCGTCACGGCTTCCGTTCGCGGATGGCCACCAAGAACGGACAGAAGATTGTCGCGCGGCGTCGCGCCAAGGGCCGCAAGCGTCTGACGGCTTAAGTCGTCTGACCCCTGCTTCCCGCGTCTCATCGGACGCATGACAGAGTCTCTCAAGATTGAGCGCCTGACCTCGCGGCCCCAGTTTCTGGCGGCCGCGAGAGGTGTTTCCGAGGCTCGTGGTGCCGTGGTCATCCAGCGACTGGACCGGCACGACGACTCTGTGGCCGTGGGGATCGGTTTCACCGCCACCCGCAAGGTCGGTGGAGCTGTCGTGCGTAATCGGGCCAAGCGGCGTTTGCGCGAGGCGGCGCGGGCCCTGTTGCCCGTGATGGCCTGCTCCGGCAGCGACTATGTGTTCATCGCCCGCATGGGCACGGCGGACCGTTCCTGGGACCGTTTGCTTGACGATGTGAAATCGGCGCTTACAAGGCTCGCGACCCCGCGGCCGGCACCTTGCGCCATTTCTCCAGCCCGCCACCCCTCCGACCAGGACCGCTGATCTCCATGCAGAATGATAACAGCAGGAACACGATCATCTTCGTTGTGATCGCGATGATTTTCCTGCTCGGCTACAGCGAATTCGTGATGAAGCCGCAGGCGGAGCGCCGCCAGGCGGCGCAGCAGACGGCGACTGAACAGACCACGGAGGCGGGAGCGACCCCGGCGGCCAGCCCGACCACGACGGTGTTCGTGACCGACCGTGCGGCGGCCCTGGGGACCGGGGCCCGGGTGCCGATCGAGACTCCGACCCTGAAAGGCTCGTTGTCGCTCGAGGGCGGTCGCATCGATGACCTGTTCCTGATCGACTACCGCGAGACGCTGGACAAGAATTCACCGCCGGTCGAGCTGTTCCGGCCCCAGGGCATGGAAAACAGCTACTCTGCCATGTTCGCCTGGAACGGCCCGAATGTTCCCGGCGGCGTGCCCGGACCGCGGACCCCGTGGCGTCTGACCTCGGGCTCGACCCTGACGCCGACGTCGCCGGTCACCCTGACCTGGGACAACGGTCAGGGCCTTCGCTTCACCCGCGTGATCGCCATCGACCCGCAGTATCTCTTCACCGTCACCGACACGGTCGCCAATTTCGGCACCCAGGCCATCACGATCGCCCCCTTCGGTCGGGTCGAGCGTCAGGGCGTACCGCATCACGTCGGCCGCCAGGCTATCCTGCATGAAGGGGCCATCGGCACCTTCGGCACCGACGGCAAATTCTCGACCAAACAGCTCAAGTACAAGGACTGGGCCAAGAAGGAGCGGGTTCAGTACACTTCGACCGGCGGCTGGCTCGGTGTCACCGACAAATACTGGCTGGCGGCGATGATCCCGAACCAGTCGGAGGCGATCGATGCCGAGTTCCGCGTTCGTGATCCGGACGGCACCAATATCCATGAGGTCAATATGCTGGGGGCGGCCCGGACCATCGCGCCGGGCCGTCAGATCATTGAAACCCAGCGCCTGTTCGCCGGGGTCAAGCGCAACGAGATCCTCAAGGGCTATCAGCAGGAGCTGAGCCTGCCGCGTTTCACCTATGCCATCGACTGGGGGATGTTCTGGTTCCTGACCCAGCCGATCTTCTGGGTGGTAGAATTCTTCTTTGGCGTGCTGGGCAATTTCGGACTGGCCATTCTGGCCCTGACCTTTGTGATCAAGCTGATCATGTTCCCGCTGGCCAACAAGTCCTACGAGAGCCTGTCGAAGATGCGCAAGCTTCAGCCGCTGATGGAGGAGATCAAGAAAAAACATCCTGATGATCCGGCTACGCAGCAGAAGGAAACGATGGCGCTCTATCAGCGTGAGAAGATCAATCCGCTGGCGGGTTGTCTGCCCATCGTGGTCCAGATCCCGGTCTTCTATGCCCTGTACAAGGTGCTGTTCGTCACCATCGAGATGCGCCACGCGCCCTTCTTCGGCTGGCTGCGTGACCTGTCGGCCCCCGACCCCTCGACCCTGTGGACCCTGTACGGCCTGATTCCGTGGGAACCGACGTCCCTGCCGCTGGTCGGCCCCCTGCTGGGCGGCACCTTTGCCCTCGGCATCCTGCCGATCTTCTACGGCCTGACCATGTGGTTGCAGATGGCGATGAACCCGCCGGCCCCCGATCCGGTCCAGCGCAAGATCTTTGCCTTCATGCCGCTGGTGTTCACCTTCATTATGGCCACCTTCCCGGCCGGCCTGCTGGTCTACTGGGCCTGGAACAACATCCTCTCGATCATCCAGCAGTGGTTCATCATGCACCGCTTCAAGGCCGAGAACCCGATCGACACCTTCCTCGATCGTTTCAAGAAGACCGCGTGACCGATTTCACCCCCGAGGCGCTGGAGGCCGGCCGCGTCCTGTTTGCGCGCCAGGCCACCTTCGTCATGGGGGCGGCCAAGATCGAGCAACTGCCCGAGCCGGATCTGCCCGAGGTTGCCTTCGCCGGACGGTCCAATGTCGGCAAGTCCAGCCTGATCAACGGGCTGGTCGGCATGCACAAGCTGGCCAGGGCCTCGAACGAGCCGGGCCGTACGCGTGAGGTCAATTTCTTCGACCTCGACGGCAAGATGCGACTGGTCGATCTGCCCGGCTACGGCTGGGCCAAGGCGTCGAAGACGACGGTGCGGAAATTCCAGGACCTGGGTCGCGACTATCTGCGCGGACGGGTCACGCTGAAACGGGTCTATCTGCTGATCGACAGCCGCCACGGCCTGAAGAAGGTGGACGACGAGGCCCTCGAGGCGCTCGACCTGGCGGCGGTCAGCTACCAGATCATCCTGACCAAGGCTGACAAGCTGAAGAAGGGCGAAGCGGAGACCGTGCAGGCCGCAACGCTCAAGGCCATCTCCAAACGCCCGGCGGCCTTTCCGGCCGTGATCGTCACTTCGGCTGAAAAGGGTGACGGCATGGCCGAACTGCGAGCCGAGATCATGCGGACGACGGGCGTCGAGCCCTGACCCATTGGCGCGGGCAGGGCGCAGGCCCATATCCGCTGGATGATCCCCCTTTCCATTCTCGATCTGGCCCCCGTTCCCGAGGGCTCGGATACCGCTCAGGCGTTGGCCAATACCCTTGATCTGGCCCGTCATGCCGAACGGCTCGGCTACAAACGCTACTGGTTGGCCGAGCATCACAACATGCCGGGCATCGCCAGCGCCGCCACCTCGGTGGTTATCGGTGCCGTCGCGGCGGCGACACGCACGATCCGCGTCGGCGCGGGGGGCGTCATGCTGCCCAACCATGCGCCGCTGATCATCGCCGAGCAGTTCGGTACCCTGGCGGCCCTCTATCCCGGGCGTATCGATCTCGGGCTGGGGCGGGCTCCGGGCTCTGACCAGGCCACGGCCCGCGCCCTGCGCCGCACCCTGTCCGGGGACGTCGATGCCTTTCCGCAGGATGTGATGGAGCTGATGCACTGGTTCGCCCCGGCCGAGCCCGGCCAGCGCATCATCGCCAATCCCGGGGAGGGGCAGAAGGTGCCGGTCTGGATTCTGGGATCCTCGACCTACGGGGCGCAGCTGGCGGCCCATCTGGGTCTGCCCTACGCTTTCGCCAGTCATTTCGCGCCGCGCGAGATGATGCCGGCCCTGCGGCTATATCGGGAGACCTTCCGGCCCTCGGAACGACTGGCCGCGCCTCATGTCATGTTGGGGTACAATGTCTTTGCGGCCGGGACCGATGATGAGGCGAAGCTGTTGTTTACCTCGCTGCAGCAGGCCTTCGTCAATCTGCGTAGCGGCCGGCCCGGCAAGCTGCCGCCCCCGGTCGAAGGCTTTGCCGACCGGCTGTCCGGACCGGAGCGGGCGATGCTCGATCAGGCCCTGTCCTGCGCCGCAGTCGGTTCACCCGAGACCGTCATGGCGAAGGTCGAATCCTTTATCGCTGAAACCGGGGCCGACGAACTGATGGTCACGAGCCAGATCTGGGACCCCGCCGCGCGGGTGCGCTCGCTGGAGCTGCTCGCGGCTTGCGTCGCGCCGGCGCGGGCTTGCTGATTTCCGGTGCCACCGGCGCGACCGTCCGCCAGGCCGCGCCCAGTTCGATGGCCGCCAGCAGATCCTGTGCCGGATCGCCGGGCAACAGACCGTACAGCCGTCCCCTTATCCAGCGACACCGGACCAGAAGCCGTGACGCCTCGACCAGCGGGGTCCGCGTCTCATAGCCACCGATGTCTTCCAGGCGGGCATGACGCCAGCCGCTTTCTGGGGGGCGCTCGACGATGGCCGCCCAACGTTCTTCCGGCCCGAGATCATCGCCGATGAAGGTCCAGCGCTTGCCACGCGGGCCCCGCCGGTAGTCCCCGGCCCGTACCGGCAAACCATGCGCATGATAGATCGCCAGGGCGGCTTGCTCGATGCTGGACAGGCGTTCGTCGAGACGGGGGTCGATCGATGGTAGCGCCGGACGCCGTCGCGCCGCGCCTTCAGTCTCGTCCGGCGTTGCGACCTTGCGCCCGAACCACGTCGTCGACAGGAGGTTGCCCCACGCCAGGAGCTTGTTCCAGTCAGGGATCATACTAGTTCACGGTCAGGGCACTGGTGACGGACACGTCATAGATCACGCGTGTAATGCTCTGGATGAAGTCGAAGAATTTCCGGGCCTCGGCCGCCCCCGCGCGGGGGACATAGAGAATATCGTCGGCTTGAACCGGGAAATTGTTCGCGGTAAAAAATCCGGCGGGATCGGTCAGGTCCACACGATAGATGACCGGCACCCCCTGGTCGGTCCCGGCCTGTTGCAGACCCAGGGCCCGTGCGACTTCGGGCCGCTCGAACCGGAAGATCAGAACCGCGCGGGCATCGGCACTATTGGTGTCCAGTCCGCCGGCGCGACTCAGGGCCGAGGTCAGACTCAGGGGGCCGGTACCCATATCGATCTGACTGACCCTCCCCAGGGCCCCGAAGGTCGCATAGCGGCGCGGCCGGTACACCAGATTGACCTGGTCACCGCGCGCCAGCCGGATGTTTTCGTCGAAGGCCGTGGTCACGCTGGAAAGCGGTGCGGTAAAGGTTCGTCCGTCGCGCTGGATCGTTACCTCGACATCCTCGACGGCGCGCGCGGTACCGCCAGCAGCCGCAATTACATCGAGAATCCGGTCGGCGTTGGCCACCAGAGCGGCCCGCCCGGGACTTCGAACTTCGCCCAGAACGGTGACGGCATTGGACGGGCTCGCGGCGATGGACACCAAAACCTGCGGCGCGCCGACCTTGCCGATCAGGGCGCGACGGATGGCCTCGGCCGCCTGCGGTCCGGTGAGGCCTGCGACCCGAACCGGACCGGCGAAGGGAATGCTCGCGACCCCCGAACGATCGACGACAACCGGCGGCAGGGACGTCCCTCCGGATTGCGCCGCTCCGGAGACGCTGCGGGCCCCGAACAATGCGCCGCCGGGTTCGAAGATGGACACCGCCAGTGTGTCGCCGACGGTGATGATATCGACAGGGGCCTCGCTCGCCGCTCCGGCCAGGGAAGAGAGGGTCATCGCCGCCGCCGTCTTGATCCGTTGCGCGGTCAGGTAGTCCAGATCGACTACGGCATAGCCACCGGCCACGCCCGCTCCGGGCGCGGCGACATCAATGTTCCGGGCAGCCGGTCCGTCACCGGGAAGCGTTGAACAGCCGCCGAGGGTCGCGGCGGCCAGAAGGATAGCAAGGGTTCGCGTCATGGTGTCAGGGGACCTCGATAGCCCGATCCTGATTACCGGCCTTTCCGGCGAGGGACCAGAGGCGGTCAGGAGTCCAGACCGATGAAGGTGGCGACGGCATCGAAATGCGCCGCCCAGGTTGGGGCCGCATAGGGCGGGGCGATTGGCCGCTTGCGTGTCGCGGCCTCCAGCGCCGCAAGCCAGCCGGGACCGTCCAGCGGGTCGATCAGCTGCGCGGCGGCGACCAGCTCCCGATGCACCGGGATGTCCGATGCGATCAGGGGCACGCCCATGGCCATGGCCTCGACGGCCGGCAGATCGAAGCCTTCGACCGATGATGGAGCTACAACGGCCCGCGCCTTGTGCATCAGCCGTACCAGTGCCGCATCGGGCAGACCTGAGACCTGATGCACCAGCCCCTGAAGGTTTGGCGAGCGCTGCAGATGGTCGAGAACGGCTTCATTCTCCCAACCGTACCGGCCGATCAGCACCAGGCGCGGACAGGCGTCGCCCATCCCTTCCTGCAGGCGTCGCCACAGGGTCAGCAGGAAGGCCAGGTTCTTGCGCGCCTCGATGGTGCCGATATGCACGAAATAGGGTGGATCGGCAGGGGCCGTGGTGCACGGCAGGAAAGCCGGTTCGAGCCCGAGAGGAATGGCCTGGGTCGGGGGCTGGGGCAGCTGTTCGCGGACGGCGAAGGCCGCCAGCTGATCGGCGGTGTAGCGGGAATTGACCACGATACGGCTGGCGTGCGCCAGGGCGGTTCGTACCCGCGTCCAGTGCCGGACATCGTCGCCGGGACGGCAGTATTCGGGATGGGTGATCGGGATCAGGTCATGGACCATGATCAATGACGACACGCCGTTCCGGGCCAGTCCGGCCAGGGTCGCGGGGCTATTCAGGCTGGTATGACCGACGCTGATATAGGTTTGCCCCGGTGTCGGCGGGGTCAGCGGTCGTGACGCCAGGGCCTGGCTCACCGCGTGGGCCCGACGTGCGGCCAGCCCCTGTGGGAGCGCCTCATGCCCGATGATCGATACCCCATTCCCGCCACTGCCAAGGGCCTGAACAAGGTCGTGTTCGCTCCGGGTAGGGCTGTCGTCTCCGGCCCATCTTTTTCTCAGGGTCCGTATGGTTCGCCCGAAGCCGCCGGGATCGATGGTGCGCAGGCGGTTGCGGACTGTCAGAACAGGAACGAGGGTCACGTTCCGGCGGCTTGCCAGCCAGTCGGCATAGGCAAGGCAGACGCGATCGACACCGGTCGGTGCGTCGCGCGCCGTCCGGTCCAGCAGACGCCCGACGTCGAACAGGACTGTACGCTTCATCGTATTCCAAGCCGGCCATACATATCGGCCAGGCGTCCCTGGCAGACTTCGGGGCTGAACCGGGCGGCCTGTACGGGGCCGCGCCGCGAGAGGTCGGCCGCGAGGTCATCATCGGTCCCCAGGCGTCGAATTTCGCGGGCCAGGGCCTGAACGTCATAGGGGTCCACCAGAATCGCGGCGTCGCCGGCGACCTCGGGCAGGGAGGCGGCGGTGGAGGTGATCACCGGGGTGCCCAGCAGCATCGACTCCAGCACCGGCAGGCCGAACCCTTCGTAGAGCGACGGGAACAGGGTTCCCCGGGCTCCGCGGATCAAATTCACCAGCATCGGGAAGGGCAGGAAGTCATAGACCCTGAGGCGCTTCCCCCGGATATTCTCATCCTGCCACGCCTGATGCATCAGTGCTGTCTCGTCCGCTTCCAGCCAGGCTCGCCCGCCGACCACCACGAGCGGCAGGCTGGACCCTGAGGCCAGATAGGCCTCGACGATCCGCGCCAGGTTCTTCTTGGGTTCGATGGCCCCGAAATAGAGAAAATAGCCCTTCCAGCCGAGATTGAAGACACCTTCCAGCTCCGTGGCCACGGACTCGTCTGAAGCGCTGCGCAGGGCGGGCGGAATCGATACCGACTGCCAGGTGGTGGTGATCCGGTGCTCGTCCACGCCCAGCAACTGAATGACATCGCGCCGGGTCGCCTCCGAGACCACGGCGATGTGGTCCGCCCGGCGCACCATCTGCTGGCAGGTCGCCAGGAACTGGCGCTTGTTGTCGAGCGTGGTGTGCGGCAGCCGCAACGGGATCAGGTCGTGGATCGTGTAGATGTTGGCCGTGCCGCGAGCCGCGAGCGGCAGTACGGTGGTCCAGTGGACCACGTCCGGACGAGGGACAGTGTCGTGTCGAGCGAAGCTGACGGGGGTGAAGGTTCCGTTCCGTTTGAACGCCCGGTTTGCGGTGCTGAACAGGCGCGGTGCGCTCCAGAAGGCACTGGCCGTGGGCCGTCCGCTGCCCCGGGCCGGCCAGATGACGTCACCGGTCGGCGGCACGGCGTGAGCGGTGCGGCCGAACCGGGCCGTCGCGGCCTCAAACTCCCGTCGCAGTCGTCGACTCTCCGGCACACTGGCGTCGGTCAGCGCGATTTCATTGAGGATGGGACGCTTGCTGAAATTGGCCTGGGGGCCATAGAGCACCTGGGTTTCCATCCCGATGGCGTCCAGGTTCGACAGCAGGTTGCGGCCATAGGTGGCAATGCCGGATCCCTTGGGTAGGGCGATATTAAATCCGTCGATACAGACCGTTGGCATGAAGGCTTTCCGTCCGCGGGCTCCGGTCAGGAGACGTAGCCCGCCTGCATGAGTTCAGCGATATGGACGATGGTGACCGGCCGCCGGTCCACGGTCACGATCAGGTTGGAAATCTTGTTCTGGGCCATCAGGTCCACGACATCGCTCATGCGGGCCTCGGGGCCGACCACCTTGGGGTTGGGCGTCATGATGTCCCGGGCGCTGATGGTCGAGATGTCCCGGGTGAAGGCGCGGCGAATGTCACCATCGGTGATGACCCCGGCCAGGGAGCCGTCAGGGTTCACGATCGCCACAGCCCCCTTGCGGCCAGCTGTGATGGCCGACACGACCTCGCTGAAGTCGGCGTCGAGCGCGACAGTCGCCGGTACGGTTGGGCGGTCGCCCATCCAGTCCCCGACACTTTGCAGGCTCATGCCCAGCTTGCCACCAGGATGATGCAGACCGAAGGCCTCGGCGCTGAAACCGCGCCGGTCCATCAACACCATGGCCAGGGCATCACCCAGCGCCAGGGTCATCAAGGTCGAGGTCGTCGGGGCCAGATTGTTCGGACAGGCTTCGGCGACCTGCGGCATGGTCAGGCAAACAGCGGAGTTGCGCCCCAGAAAGCTTGCCGGCCGCTGGGTCATGCCGATCACCGGAATGCCTTCGCGCTGGCAGAAAATCAGGGGATCGCGCAGTTCGCGGCTTTCGCCCGAATTGGAAATGGCCAGCAGGGTTGTGTCCTTGCGCAACATGCCCAGATCGCCGTGACTCATCTCCGCTGGATGGACGAAGAAGGCGTTGGTACCGGTCGAGGCCAGGGTCGCCGCAATCTTTCCGCCGATATGACCGGACTTGCCCATCCCGGTGACGACCAGATAGCCGGGCCGGGACAGGATGATGTCGCAGGCCTGTCCGAGGCTGCCGTCCATGGTCTGCGCGAGCGCCTGCAAGGCCTCGATGTTGAGCCTCATGACCTCCTGTGCCCGTTTGAGCATCGCGGCGGCTTCGGCCGTTGAAGAGGGAGCACTGTCGGCAGTCATGGCGCGGAATTGCCGTATCCGGGCGCTTTTCACAATGGCGCAGGTTGGGCTGTTTCGTTCATCACGGTCTGAAAAACCGGAAAATCCCAACCTTTGTCACGCTCAGGCGTTAGGGTCGGCTTATGGGGATATCCGAGCCAGATCAGCGGGCGGACCTTTCGCCTGAAGAGACCGTCGTGACGGGGCCGCTTGTCGCGCCGCCCTCGCTTCTGCGTCGACCAGCCCTGTTTCTGGATCTCGACGGGGTACTCGCGCCTCTCGCACCGACGCCTGATGCCGTCGTACCGGATGAGCGCCGAACCGCCGTCCTTCGTTCAGTCAGCGCGCGTTTCGAAGGGCGGGTTGCCATCGTCAGCGGCCGGACCCTGGCCGAGGTGGATCGTATCAGCGAGGGCGTGTTGCCCGCCGCCTCCGGTGTGCACGGTCTTGAGCGGCGCCGCGCCGACGGAACCCTGACCACCGGGGCTGTTGACCCGGCCGTCGGTCCGGTCGTCGATGCCTTCAGGACATTTGCCGCTGACCGGCCCGGCATGATCGTTGAGGACAAGACGGTTGCGGCCGGGCTGCATTTCAGGGGCGCACAGGATCAAGCGGGCGCGGCAACGGATCTGGCCGAACGTCTCGCTGATGAAACCGGTCTGATCCTCCAGCCGGGCAACCTGGTCGTTGAACTGAAGACCCCGGGGACAGACAAGGGGACCGCCCTGACTGCCTTTATGGCCGAGTTGCCGTTTCAGGGTGCGGTTCCCGTCATGCTGGGTGACGATCTGACCGACGAACACGGCTTTCAGGCCGCGGAAGCGCTCGGGGGTTTTGGTGTGCTGGTTGGGCCTGAGCGGATAACGTCGGCCCGTTACCGCCTGTCCGATGTCGCAGCCGTGCTGGACTGGCTCGAGACGGTTTCCGAGGCCCCGGAATGAAACAGACCCTCGATCTGGCCCCGATCGGTAACTGTGCCATCAGCGCCCTGATTGACCGCCGCGGGCGTTACGTCTGGGCCTGCGCGCCACGGGTGGACGGTGACCCGGTCTTTTCAGCCCTGATGGATGGTGACGACCCCGAACACGGGTTCTGGGAGGTGTGTCTCGCCGGTCTGAAAGAGGTCGATCAGGCCTACATCAAGAACACCCCGGTGCTTCGGACCGTGCTGACGGCGGCGGACGGGGCGGCCGTCGAGATCATCGATTTTGCGCCCCGGCACCACAAACATCACCGTACCTATCGACCCTTGGCCTTCGGGCGAATCGTGCGGCCCCTCGCAGGCACGCCCCGCATTACCGTCCGCTTGCGACCGGCGGCGGACTGGGGTGAGCGTCGCGCCGGGTCGAGTTCGGGTTCCAACCACATTCGCTACAAATGTTCGGACGTGACCCTGCGTCTGACCACCGACTGTCCCGTGTCCCATATTCTGGAAGAGCGAAGCTTTCGCCTCGAACGACCGCTGGCCTTCTTCCTCGGCCCTGATGAGGGGTATGATCAGGAAGTCGGGCCCGGCGTCGCCGCAGCCCTGGAGCGCACGGTCGCCTACTGGAAGGACTGGGTCCGCACCCTTTACATCCCGCTCGACTATCAGGACGCGGTGATCCGCGCGGCGATCACGCTCAAACTCTGCGCCTATGAAGAGACCGGGGCGATTGTCGCGGCCATGACGACCTCAGTTCCGGAATTTCCGGAGAGCGGCCGCAACTGGGACTACCGCTACTGCTGGATCCGCGACGCCTATTATACAGTGCGCGCCCTGAACCGGCTCGGCGCGGTCGATATTCTCGAAAACTACCTCGTCTATCTGCGTAACCTCGTCGACAACTCCGCCGGTGGCCATGTCCAGCCGGTTTATGGCGTCGGCCTGGAAGCCGGGCTTGGTGAGCGGATCATCGACAGCGTCGAAGGCTACCGCAGCATGAAGCCTGTCCGGGTCGGCAACCAGGCGCACGAGCACCTGCAGCACGACGTCTACGGCCAGATCGTCCTGCCGCTGGTCCAGTCCTTTTATGACCAGCGCCTTGTACGTCCGGGGTCAGTCGATGATTTCTACGCGCTGGAGGCGGTCGGAGACCGCGCCTTCGCCCTGTACGATCAACCGGATGCGGGCCTGTGGGAGTTCCGCACCATCGCCCGGGTGCACACCTATTCGTCGGTCATGTGCTGGGCGGCCTGCGATCGGTTGGCCAAGGCTGCGCGTGTTCTGGAGCTGGAAGACCGGGCCGAGGTCTGGGCACAGCGGGCCAACACGATACGCGCACGGATCGAGGCCGAGGCCTATGTTCCCGAAGAGGGGCGTTTCGGTGCGAGTTTCGGCGGCAAGGAACTGGACGCCAGCCTGCTGCAACTGGTTGATCTCGGCTTCCTTGATCCGATGGATCCGCGCCAGGTGGCGACCTTCAACGCCATTGAGCGCGACCTGAAGAAGGGGCCCTATCTGTTCCGCTATGTTGAACCCGACGACTTCGGCGAACCTGAAACCGCGTTTAATTTCTGTACTTTCTGGTTCATTGAGGCCCTGCATCTCAACGGCCGGACCGAGGAGGCCCGCGAGATATTTGAACAGATGCTGAGCCGCAGGACCCACGCCGGCCTGCTGTCCGAGGATATTTCCCTCGAGGATGACGAGCTATGGGGTAATTATCCGCAGACCTATTCGCTCGTCGGCATCATCAATTGCGCGGTGCTGCTCAGTCGCTCGTGGACGGATGTCCGATGAGCCGTCTGATCGTCGTTTCCAACCGGGTTTCAGCCCCAACCGATCCGGCCGGAGGTTCTGTCGGGGGGCTGGCGATGGCCCTGTCAGCGGCCCTGAAAACCTACAACGGCCTGTGGTTCGGGTGGTCGGGCGAAACGGTCGAGACGTTCACCGGCGTGCTCGAGATTGAAGAGCGGGCCGGCGTGACCGTCGCCCTCGTCGATCTCGAGGCCCAGGACGTCGACGAATATTACAACGGTTATGCCAACGGCACGCTCTGGCCGCTGTTTCATCATCGTGTCGACCTGACCGCCTATGAGCGGTCCTACGGCGAGGGTTATGAACGGGTGAACCGGCGCTTTGCCGAGATTCTGGCACCGTTAATCGAGCCGGACGATCTCATCTGGGTTCATGACTACCATCTGATTCCGCTGGCCCGGGATCTGCGACGGCTGGGGGTGAAGAACCGAATCGGTTTCTTCCTGCACACACCCTGGCCCGTGCGGCAGCTGCTGGTCACCCTGCCGCATCACCGCCGGCTGGTGGAGTCGATGTTTGCCTTCGATCTGCTGGGATTTCACACCCGTGAGTGGCTTGACCTGTTCCGTGACTATGTGGCGTCGGAGGCGGGAGGGACTCTGCTGGAAAACGACGCCATGGAGGCGTTCGGTCAGCGGGTGCAGGGCGGCGTCTTCCCGATCGGTATCGATGTGGAGGGTTTTCTGCAGGCCCGTGCTTCGCCGCTGGGGGTCCGGACCTATGATCGCATGGTGTCCTCAACCGCCTTCCGTTCGCTGATCGTCGGGGTCGACCGGCTGGATTATTCCAAGGGGCTGGAACAACGGCTTCTGGGCTATGAGCAGTTCCTCAAGGACAATCCGGAGATGCGGTCCGAGGTGCTGTTGCTGCAGATTACACCGATCTCGCGCGATGACGTCGACACCTATCATGACATGCGCGGCCGGCTTGATTCACTGGCCGGGCGGATCAACGGGGCCTATGCCGAGATGGACTGGCAGCCGATCCGCTATCTCAACCGGACCTATCGCCGTGACCAGCTGGCCGGCATCTACCGCGCTGCCCGGGTCGGGCTGGTCACGCCCTTGCGTGACGGAATGAACCTGGTGGCCAAGGAATATGTCTGCGCCCAGAACCCCGAAGATCCAGGCGTGCTGATCCTGTCACGCTTTGCCGGAGCCGCAGCCCGGATGGGTGAGGCGCTGATCGTCAATCCATTCAGCCGAGAGGAGCTGTCGGATGCGATCAAGCAGGCCCTGACCATGCCGTTGGACGAACGGATACGACGCTGGACCGCCTTGATGCAGGTCGTACGCGAAACCGACGTCTCGATTTGGCGCGACGATTATGTCAGCGCCCTGCGGGGGGTCGAAATCAACAGGGAGGACGGCGCGCGGGTCGCCGGGTATCAGTAGATCTCGAACAGGCCTGCGGCCCCCATTCCACCGCCGATGCACATGGTGACGACACCGTATTTGGCACCACGCCGCTTGCCTTCGATAAGGACGTGACCGGTCATCCGCGCGCCGGACATGCCGTAGGGATGGCCGATGGAAATGGCACCGCCCGACACGTTGAGCCGGTCATTGGGAATTTCCAGCCGGTCACGGCAATAGATGACCTGGGTCGCGAAAGCCTCATTCAGCTCCCAGATGCCGATGTCATCGATCGTAAGGCCGTGACGCTCCAGGAGCCGAGGTACGGCGAAAACCGGGCCGATGCCCATTTCGTCCGGCTCGCAGCCGGCCACGGCCATGCCGCGATAGGCCCCGAGGGGCTGCAGGCCACGCCTTGCGGCTTCGTTCGCCGTCATGATCACTGAAGCGGAAGCTCCATCCGACAGCTGTGAGGCATTGCCGGCGGTAATGTATTGGCCTTGGGCGATTTCCTCGCCGCCGCCGAATACCGGCTTCAGCGACGACAGGCCCTCCAGGGTGGTCTCGGGGCGGTTGCCCTCATCCATGGCGATGGTGACTTCCTTCGCCGAGGCCTGGCCGGTGGCCTTGTCCATGACCTGCATGGTCGTGGTCATCGGTGCGATTTCGGCGTTCAGGTAGCCGGCCGCCTGGGCCGCGGCCGTGCGCTGCTGTGACTGCAGGGCATATTCGTCCTGGGCCTCGCGGCTGATGCCGTAGCGGGCCGAGACGACTTCGGCGGTCTCCAGCATCGACATATAGATGTGAGGCGACAGCTTCAGCAGCGCCTCGTCCTTGATCCGGTACAGGTTCATATGCTGGTTCTGGACCAGGGAGATGCTCTCCAGCCCACCACCCACCGCTATGGTCTGACCGTCGTGGATCACCTGCTTGGCTGCTGTGGCGATGGCCATCAGACCCGAGGCGCACTGGCGATCCAGGCTCATGCCCGCGGTGGTCGCCGGCAGGCCGGCGCGCAGGGCCACCTGTCGAGCGACATTGGTGCCGGTTGACCCCTGCTGCAGAGCCGCTCCCATGATCACATCCTCGACCTCGGCCGGGTCGATTCCCGCCCGGGCGACCGCATGCCGAACGGCGTGACCGCCGAGGGTCTGGGCCTGGGTATCATTGAAAGCTCCGCGGTAGGCGCGGCCGATCGGTGTGCGGGCAGTGGAGACGATGACAGCTTCACGAGACATCTTCGCTTAATCCTTGGTTGCAGGCACGGTCGCTCGCGCCTCGCGGTTTGGGTGCAGTTCGGCTTCTTGCTTTACGCGCCTGTCGTCGCGTCAACGCAAGTCAGTCGGTGTGCGCCTTTTGTGCCTTGGTCAGTTCGATCATGCCCTGGGCGGCCCCCATTTCCGGAACGATTTCCCCGGTACGATCCGAAATGGCGTCGATGCCGGCCGCGACCTGTTCGGCCGCATCTTCGCCGACCGCGTAACCGCCCTGGGTCAGGGTCACATAGGCGCGCTCGAAACCGCCGGCTCCGGCGGTCAGGATACAACGGCTCGGCGCGTCTTCGCTGACCAGATACAGCAGGCCGGGTGTCACCATCTCGGGACCCAGCAGTTCCAGCGGCAGACGGGCACCGAGATCTTCGGTCATGCGGGTATGGGCCGTCGGGGCCAGACAGTTGACCCGGATGTCGTTCTTCGCTCCTTCGATCGACAGGGTTTGCATCAACCCGACCAGCGCCATTTTGGCCGCGCCATAATTCGACTGGCCGAAATTGCCATAGAGGCCGGAAGACGACGTAGTCATCACGATGCGACCGTAATTGGCCTCGCGCATGATGTCCCAGACGGCCTTGGTGCAGTTGACTGCGCCCATCAGGTGAACGTCGACGACGAAGCGGAAATCTTCCAGTTCCATCTTGGCGAAGGTCTTGTCGCGCAGCACCCCGGCATTGTTGACCAGAATGTCGACCCGGCCCCAGCGGGTCATCGTATCGGCGACCATGGCCTGGACGGCGGCGGCGTCGGTGACCGAGGCGGCATTGGCCACGGCTTCCCCGCCCTGCGCCTGAATTTCGGCGACGACGGTTTCGGCTGCGGTGGCTGATCCGCCCGAACCGTCCCGCGCGCCACCGAGGTCATTGACCACCACCCGGGCCCCTCGCGCCGCCAGCGCCAGGGCATGGGCGCGTCCGAGGCCACCGCCGGCTCCCGTCACGATTGCGACACGTCCGTCAAATCTCAGCGTCATCCGTAAATCTCCAGCCGATGTAAAATCGTTCTCGCAGGGGCCCCGACCCGGAAAACTGGTAATTTGTGTTGAAATGGCGCCACAGTCGCCACATTGACGGTCGTAATCGGGAACCCCTTGAGTATAATCCCGTTCGGCAATCGGGACGTCACGTAGTAAGCGTAGGCATTCGGATATCAAATTTTTTAAAGTGAGGACGCAATGAAGCTCAAACTTCTGGCAAGTGTCGCAGTAGCGGGGCTCTTTGCCGCCGGTGCAGCGGCAGCTGAGCCCAACGGCTGGTACGGCGCGATTGACGCCGGCTGGAACATGTTCGGAGACGAGCCTTCGGTCACATCGAGCGCGATACCCGCGGCCGAGTTTGATCTGGGCGTAGAGAACGACTGGGCCGGCTTCGCGCGGCTCGGTTATCGGTTCAACCCCAGCTGGCGTGTTGAACTCGAGGGCGGGTTCCGTAACGGCAACCTGGTTTCGGCCGATCGCGCTAACTACTCGTCGCCGACGCCGCCTACGGCGATCTGCTCCCCGAACTACACAGGCACCAACGCCTGCGGTGGTCCGGACGGCGATGTCCGCTCGGTGACGTTGATGGCTAATCTCATCTACGATTTCCCGCAGACCATGTACGGCGTGCGTCCGTTTGTTGGAATCGGGGCCGGTGTGAACCGCGTCAACACCGATTTCGTTGGACGGATCGGCCGGAACGCATCCGTTGGCGTAGCCGCAGATGACACTTCGAGCGCCTTCGCTGCTCAAGCCATCGCCGGTTTCGCCTGGGCGATCAGCGACCGGACGAATATCGACCTGACGTATCGTTATATGCGCTCGGACTTTGAGTTCGCGACCACTCCCGCGTCCGCAGGTCTCGGCACCATGAGCGGCACTTATGACTCGCACGCGGTCAGCCTGGGTCTGCGTCATGCGTTCGGTGTTGATGCGCCGCCGCCCCCGCCGCCCCCGCC
>TARA_R110002012_G_scaffold58202_3_pt1 | contig 35898 bp, 53 predicted proteins | sample TARA_R110002012 | Tara Oceans TARA_R110002012 (sample SAMEA4396515) | marine metagenome | biome: Westerlies Biome; feature: [DCM] deep chlorophyll maximum layer (ENVO:01000326); material: water (ENVO:00002006), including particulate matter (ENVO:01000060) such as... | depth 40 m
TACACGTTCTGAAAGACTTCGCACATCAGATGCGACTGCTCCATCAGTAACATCTTTGCGAATTTTTACTAACCCTGTAGCTGTTGACATTTTGTTATTTCCTCATTTAGTTTTTGTTTAATATCCGAACTCCGTATCGGAGGGTGTGTAAGCCTGTTCCCTTCGTAAGTTTCTAAATTGACTGAATATGTCATTTACTTTAGGTCTAGACATAATTAAATATCTTAATGCATCATACGCATGATCAGGTGCATGTGTATCTACATCTTCTGGATTAGATCGATCCAGAGGAATACATTGAAGTTCGCGTATCAGGTTAGGGCAGCAGTTAAATATCTGTATCTTAGGCCTTCCGCTTGGCTGTACTCGCAAGTATTCGTGGATCTGTATTTTTCCTTGTATCCGATTTTTATCGGCCCTACGCAGTTTATGCCCTGCTCTAAGTAGTGTCTCCCCTACTGTAGGGCCTGTAGTCCCTGTTCTGTTCCACGCGGCAGTATCTAATACGCCTTGAACTGAAAAGGGATCTTGCAATTCCATATTAATCAATAATTGTGCTAAGTCAACACCAGTTAGATTCTTCTGATATAACTCTCTGTAAATTATCAAAGTTCCATCAGAGGGATCTAAGGCTCCCCAAACACAAGCACTCTCTGAAGCGTATCCATAGTCAATACCCTTCACTCTCTCCCAATGCACTGGTATATCAAAAGGTGTAATAACATGAGTCTCTACTTCAAACTCTGTAAACGCTGCACCCTCTGTAACATCCCAATTACCTTCCAGCAGTTGTTTTCTTTGCACTGGAGGTAGTGCTTTGAGCATCTGCTCATATCTTCCATCCTTTGCTAGATATGGATTGTCTTCTAATCTAGCAGGAATAAACTTTCTTGACAACCCATCATGGCCTAAAAAAGACTCATTAGGAGGACAAGGATTGATATATCTCTTTCTTACCCAGCTTGATCCTGCTCCTCCTGGGTTGGCAGTACATCTCATATAAGGTGTAATATTAGGATCTGTTGTTCTTAAACGAGAAGATAAATAGTTCCATGCAAACTCTGTTGCAAGGTGTGTAATCTCATCAAAACCAATCCAGCTATAAGCTTGGCCTTGGTAACGATAAACATCTGCATCTCGTTCAAGGAACCCAAACTCTACCTTAGCTCCACTAGGGAAAGTCCAAACTTTCTCTACTTCCCGAAATCTACATCCTGGAAAAGCTTTTGGATATAATTCTCTACTTTTATCTATAAGTTCTCGTAGCTCTGGCATAGATCTTCTGATTACCAAAGCACGATGAGCTTCTTTATGAGCGTACCTAAGCGGATCAACGATCATCGCATAGGATTTACCACCTCCTGCTGCACCTCCGTAGAGAACGTCTGTTTCAGGTGCTGCTAAGAATTCTGTCTGTGGCCCTTCGTTAGGGCTAAAGATAACATTTTTATTTTCTAATTCTTTTTGTAAAGATTGTGGTAAACTCTCTACAGTATCAGAAGTAACTATCTTACCTTCTTTAGGACTTTCTTTATTATCTATTTTAAATAATGTAGATCGTGAATTCTTTAATGATACCTTATGAGACTTTAACTTAGCCTCTGCTTTCTTTATAAGTCTTTCTTTACTTTTAACACTTCTATTAGCTTTTAATCTTTCTTTAGTTACAGAAGAATAGTTGTATCCTTTAGACTTGACTCCTTTCTTTCGACCGCCTTTCTTCTTAGGCGTTCCATCAACCTTTAGAATAAACTCTCCGTTAGCATCCTTTAGGTAGTTTTCAGGATTTACTTCCCATTCTTTCTGCATCTATTATCTTTTTTAATCCTTGATGACTTAGCTTACGACCTGTTTGATACTCTAGCCAAGCTGAACCCTCTCTTAAAGAAAGAGTCTTTTCTGAAACTAATCCTTTTATTTCAGATAAGGCTTTAAGTTGCTCAGGTATTTCATTAAGCATTTTAGGGTTTTCTTCAGATATTTCATAACCAAAAGGAATGACACTACTAAGCTTCTGCCGCCTGTTCAATTATTATCTCTTCTTTTGCAGGTAGTATAAATACACCACCTTGAACTTTGTGATTAACATCTAACCTGTCAGTCTTGCCTAGTCCAATACGATCTAGAATAGTTTGGGCTGCTTGAAGTCGTACATTGGCTTGAGGAACTGGCTGATTAGAATTCATTACCTCTACAAGTTTTAAAGCGGCTTGAGGAGCAGACTCAGCTAATATATTAGAGGCTAAGTCAATGATCTCATTCTTCAATGATTTCACAACCTGCCAATGATTACCTGAATAACCTGCAAGCTCTGCTGCTTTCTTTGGATCACCCCCTGATTCAACAAGATATCCTAAAAAATCTTCTTGTTTCTCTGTCAACTCTTTTTTCATACTGGTTATTATAGGGTATAAATGAGGTTTTGTCAACTACTTTCTACTTGACAAAACCTATTTTCACTACTATAATATTCCTGAACCCACCAGGGTTCACTACCACTTATAGGTAACTTTAAAGTTCCGCAGAAATACTTCGGAGTTGCGGCCTAAACCTAGTTGACACTCTGAAGTCCTTTGAAATGTTCGTCATTGCTATATATATACGGATAGCCCCCGTGGGCACCTGCGTACCCAGGCGCGTGTGCGTGTATACTTTAAAGTATTCTATAGTTTACCTAAAAGAATATACTTCAAAGTATTCAATAACCTTCCAAAGTTTCCCTCCAATAATATTCTAAAGATCTCCGAAGTCTAGTTTACAATTAAATATAAACTCTAATGAGACTCTGTAGTAAAAATTTTACTTCAGAATACTCTATAGGTTTCAATAGCTTCCAGTGTAATTGTCGCTGTCCTTTCGGCAAACTGGCCGATCAATGCCAAAAATAAAAAAGTGACCCGTAGGGTCAAAAAATAATTTGAAAAAAAAATTTGACAATCGAAAAAGCTGTGCTAATTTTGAATGGCATCGACGGCATCAGGCCGAAGAGCAATCGGAGTTTTAACTATGACAAATAAATATGATAACATTGATCAGAATAAAAAAGCATCGTTTCGACAGTATGACTTTACTGTTTATAAATTAACTCTTCCTCTTGCAAAGAAAAGAAGAATAACTGAAAAAACAAAGGAAGGTAAAGTTAACCCTAAGTTTAGAGTGCTGAAAGCTAGAGTCGGTGCTAGTTTATCCAAATTCTATGCTGATCAAGATAAATTTCTGACCCATGGCGATGTTCAGAAGTTTATTGCTTCTCCAGTAATACCTAAAGAAGTATTGGAGTTAATTGATCTCGATCTTAAAGCAAAGAAGTAAACTATCTAGGGAGATGAAATACTCTCCCTTTTTTTATCTATCGGAGTATAATATGAAAAAGTTTAGAAAGCAAAGAAGAGAAGTTATTACTAATAAATACTGGTTATCAATACCTTGGAAGTTAACTGATTCTCAAAGATATTATATAGGTTTAACAGAGAGTTATTACTTATAAATATATATTGGGGTCTTTCGAGGCCCCTAGTTTTACTTTAATATATATTTATAGACATAACTTGGATCGTGTTTTAATATATATTATTACTGTGTTGACATGATTTGGATCGTCGGTCACACTTTGAACAACACAAATCGGAGAGTATATATATGAAAGAAAATATCTTAGATCAGTTAACAGACATTCCTTATATTGTAAGGGATCTCGGTCATATCATCGAGCAAATAAAAGAAGTTAAAACTAACATAAATTACTATCGGAGTTTGAAAGATCGTGACGGAGTTTATCATAAAGAAATAAATGATTCGAGACATCAAGCATTAGTCCAAGCGATGACCGAATCTCAGGAGTTATCTAGAAGATGTAAAGATTATGGTGAGTCCTCATTTTACTTGGGGATTCTTGCTTATTTAAATTCAGACAGATCGGAGAAAGCTGATGAAGATTAAAATAGAAACACCATTATATCTAGAATTATATTCCCGGCTTGCCGCTTGGCATGTCGATGATGGTAATTCCTCAATGGTCACTAAAGATTCTAATGGTGACGAAGTATATACTTCAGGGTATCAAGATAGATTCAACGACGCTGCTGATGAAGTATGTTTTATTTTGGATGAATACTTTGAGAAAATCTAAAGCTCTTCAGAGTCCTTTTTATTGTACCCTATGGGTTAGTATTACTTTTACCTTTTGGGATGCTTAGAATGGATTTAAGAGAGTCTGAGAGGCAGTGTAGTCTATGCATAGACAGTTATAATATACTGTCTATGATTAGGCTAAATCATAATCAGTTTATATGTGCTGGATGCTGGCGCATTAAATTTAAAAAGAAACCAATTATAAAATAAGGTGGATCGTGATATGAGTTTAACTAAGTTGATTGGGTTTGAAGAAGTCAATGATAGTTGTTGTCGTGTTAGTTTACTTGATATGTTTGGTAGAGAAAAGACTAAGACGTTTGATTGTATTACCGCCAAGATTCGGCATAGTTATTATTCTTGGAAAGATGGTATGTTAATTCAAGAGGCTTTCCCTTACTTAAATAAATCAGACCGAGAGTTTTTCTTTTCAGGACTAAGTGATGATGAATGGAATAATATAATGGGGAGTGATGACGATGAGTAGGGTGCTAGTCCTTTGTGAGTTTAGTGATACTGTTACTTCAGCGTTTAGAAGAAAAGGCTGGACAGCAGTATCTAATGATATATTGCCTACTGAAAGTCGAACTGGATTACATATTCAAGGTGATTGTTTCGAGGCAATTAATACTGCTAGTGAATGGTGGGAAGGTGAAATAGATTTAATTATAATGCATCCACCATGTACAGCATTGTCAGTCAGTGGTAATTCTACTTATGGTAAAGGCAAAGCTAAACATAACGAAAGAATTAAATCAATAGATTGGACGTTAAGTTTATATTACTTTGCTCAAGGCAAAGCTAAACATGTGGCGATGGAAAATCCAGTTAATGTTTTACCTGAGAAAGCTACTCAGTTTATTCAACCTTATCAGTTTGGTCATCTTGAACAAAAGAAAACTGGTTTGTGGCTACACAATTTACCTAAGTTAGTAGATACTTGCAACGTCTATGATAAAATGATGGAGCTACCTAGACAAGAAAGAATGAGACTACATTACTTGCCGCCATCAGCAGATAGAGGTAAAATAAGATCAATAACTTATGATGGTATTGCTGAGGCTATGGCAGATCAATGGGGGTCTTATATTAATTCATTATCAACAAAGGAGTGTGCATGAAAAATTTAGTTTTACTTTTAGCAATTATTATATCTTCTGGCTGTACTTGGTATGCAGAATTTGAGCATGTCTCAAGTATTCCTAATGGGAATCCTTTCAACGATAGAAAAGAAACTTCTGTCGATGCTATATGGTCGGGGATTAGAGCAGAGAAGGATGGATGGTATATTGATTCGGCTGTTGGTTGGGATACATCAGGTGAATATGAAGGCAGAAATCCTTACGGAAGATTCAAAGTCGGTAAAGAAATAAAGACTTGGCAGAAATGATAGAGTTTTCAATTGGATTTATAATCGGTTATTTAATTTGTAAATATGGAGATTAAAAATGGCACATAAATATATATTTAGCGAAATACCTAACGATGATGAAGGTCGTCTATTAGTTAAACTAATGAGAAAACATTTGAATCGTGAAGGGTACAGGTTAAAACTGAGGGGTCAGTACCTAAAAGATGGGTTAAACTGGAGATTATATACTCATGGTCAACCCATTAGTAAAAGTAAGAACCTAAGAATCTATATAGAACCTAAAGAACTATAGGAAAAAAATAATATAGATCTTATAAGACCTTTAGAACCTTATAAGATTTATATCTTACCATGAATTTTAATAATGTTCAACGCTTTCGGAGGCGATATGACAATAAAATTATCTAAAACAAAAAAAATGCCAGCTAAATCTTGGTCAATTCCTGCAATTAAAACATGCCCAGCGGCTATTGATACTGAAACTGGAGGGCTTGTAGAGTTATGTAAAGATTGTTATGCGACTAAAGGGTTTTACAATATGCCCAATGTTAAAGATATTAGGGAGCATAACATGAAAGATTGGAAGCGCGATGAATGGGAAGATGAAATGGTAGATTTAATATCAGAAGAAAAATACTTTAGGTGGCTCGATAGTGGCGACATGTACACAGTTAAATTAGCAACTAAATTTCACAATGTCATCAAGAGAACTTCCAACTGTAAACACTGGCTCCCTACAAGAATGTATAAGTTTAATAAGTTTAAAGATATCCTGGGTAAAATAAATAAACTTTCTAATGTAGCTTTAAGATTGTCTAGCGATTCTCTGAAAGGTGCAAAGATAAATATGAAAGGATTCACTACAACCACAGTAGTTCCTAAAGGTACAATAGCTGTGAAAGATGCATGGCTCTGTCCAGCCAGTAACAATAATGGGAAGTGTGGCGATTGCAGAGTATGCTGGGACAAAGATATAACAGTAGCCTACATACACCATTAAATACCATGCAGGTAACTGGGTTGACATCGTTTTTCGATCTGCTAGAGTGGCCCTGCCATCTGGCGAAACTAATTAACTTTCGGAGTTTTATATGACTATAGTATCTTTGTTTGACAATTCAAAAGAAATTAATGTATTACGTGATAGTGGTTACGGTGCTGCTAACTTTGATATTTTTGAAGCACCAATAAGTTATACTGTTCCTGCACACTCCTTTGTTCCAAGGGATGAAGAACATTTAATACCCGATCAGAAAGCATTATATCGAAGTGACAATCAACAATTTTTAGGAATGCATAGCAGAAAATATCAAACAGTTTCTCATAAGTCTATGATTGATACTTCAAGATCAGTATTAGAAAGAAGCGAATTAATATTAGACGGTGTGACCGAAGAGATCAGAGTAAATGAAACTGGGACAATGTGCTTTGTTCAACACAATATTCCTAATCATTGTGTAACTACTCCTGATGGAGATACTTCATCACTTCAATTACTACATATTAATTCTACTAATGGTATATGGCCTTATCAAGGATCAGTAGGTACATTGCAATCTGCTTGTTTAAACCATCAAGTATTCTTAACAGGGACTGCTGGTATCTACAAGGCAAGGCATACTAACGCTTTGAATATTAATCACGGTGCAAATTTAATTAGTAAGACAGTGCATACCATGATTAATCAAAATAAAGTATGGCATCAATGGTATAATACTAAATCAACAGAGACTGAGGCGGTTAAATTATATTGTGAAGCCGCTAATTTAAATTCTCTTTTAAAGATGACTGATCAAGAAAGATCAGAGCATCTTATGCTGGGAGAAAAGATTAATTCTAACTTGACTTACATGCTTCAGAAGCATAGATTTTATCAAGATACTCTTGGCAAAAACATGTGGGCTGTGTATAATACACTCACTGATTGGTCAACGCATTTTGGTAAAGAAGACAGTAAAACTACTAGAAAAAATGCCGCTGATGCTAATACTAAATTTATTAAAAGGAATGAAAACGTAAGAAATGTGCTTAAACATTTCCCTATTGCGGCATAGTATATACCTCCGACTACCTGAGCATGTAGAGAAACTGCTTACCTTTAATATATTATTAGGAGAAGTATATGGTTTATGAATGTACATTAGATTTAGGTACAACTCACCCAGTTCGTGAAGCAAGAAATGAAGAAGAGTTTATTGAAAATTTAATTGCTGAATATAACTCTCAATGCGATGGTCTATTTGACATCAGGCGAGAAGATATTTCAAACATTAGGGATGTATTATGAGTCGTACAGATACAAAAGAAGAATTTTATACTGAACTTGACGATTGGTGGGGTCAGTTATGGGGTAATAGAATATGTGCTTCACCTCCCAATCAAAGAATAAAAGAAAAATTCTTTTATTATGTATGGCAAAAAGCTAGTGACGCAGAGTTTAAAATCAACGATGAAGATATATGTAATTTATTTTCTGGTTTCCTTAACAAACTAGGAGAACAGTAATGATTACAGAAGATATCCTGGAATTAAAAGATAAACTTTTAAACCCTAAGCGAGGCGACAAGTATACTACTTGGTATTATCTAGATGGCTGGAGGCTCTGCGACATTGTAGTAGGTAACAAAAAGTGTACAGTTAAACCTACTGTAAGAGGTAAAGGCTTAACGCTTTCTAGAACTGCATTAAAAAGAGAACTTGAAAGTGTTTATTGGTATGCTGCAAAGAATAAAGCAACGCCGATAGACGGTACAAAAAGATCTAAAAGATGGCAAGTTGATTTCGCTTGACGGATCTACCAGCGTTTGTTAAAATTTAAGACACATAAACAGCGGAGAAATAGAAGTATGGTAATAGAAGGTGTAGCTTATTGGGCAAGTGTTACTTCACCGAACACTACATTTGAACCTTGTTATACTGTTAATTTAGTTATTAATGGTGATGATGCGGATCGTCTTAGATCTGAGGGTATCAAGGTAGTTGATAAGGAAGAAGGCCCTACAGTAGTAGTAAAGCGTAAGGTCAATGGGCCTAATGGTATGATTCGTAAAGCCCCTAAGCTGATTGATCGTAATCGTGAGAACCTTAACTGTAAGATCGGCAACGGTTCTAAAGTTAAAGTTCAATACAAACCTTGGGAAGTTGAACGTAATGGTCAGAGTTATAAAGGCTTAGACTTTCAAGGTATGCAAGTTCTTGATCTTGTCACATATAATATGGATGGCGATGAGTTTGACATAGAAAGTGATGATGAGGAGATGGAACTGTGACAGGTCAAACTGTTACAATAGATAGTAAGACTTATGATTTTGATTGTTTAGATGAGAAGTCTAAAGACTATATTCTTATGATCACTGAGATCAAAAGAGAACTTAATGACTTAGCTAGAAAAGGAAAGATATTAAAAGCTGGGGAGTTAAAGCTCACTGAGGATCTAGGCAAGTGGCTTGCTGAAAAACAAATAAAATCGATAAATATTACTGAACCAGAAACGGGGCCTTAACAAAGGCCCTTTTTTTCATCGGAGGAAAAATGGTAGAGAAAAGACACTTTGTAGAATATCACAAACCTTGCAGGGTATGTGGTAGCAGCGATGCAGTTAGCATTAACAATGATGATACGGCTCGTTGTTTTAGTTGTGAACATTGGTTCTCATCCTACAGTGGAGAAGATAAAGTGAAAGATTTTCAAACGCACCAACGTAACACCAAAGAAACTTCTGGCTTTAAGATGGAAGGAACATTTCAAAAGCTAACTGATCGTAACATTTCAGAAAGTACGGCTAGAAAGTACGGAGTAAAATCTGAGTACGCATCTTCAAATAACTCAGGGAACAAACACTATTACCCTTACTATATTGCTAATGAAGTAGCAGGGACTAAAGTTCGCAAGTGTGATACTAAAGAGTTTACTTGGATAGGATCTCCTAAAGGTGTAATGCTTTTTGGTCAACAACTATTCCAAAAAGGTGGCAAGTTCCTTACGATATGTGAGGGAGAGTGTGACGCAATGGCTGCTCACGAAATGATGGATTCAAAATGGCCTGTTGTTTCAGTAAAGAATGGCATACAAGGTGCGCTCAAAGACATCAAAGAGAATTTAGAATTCGTAGAATCATTTGATAATGTAGTAATAAACTTTGACAATGATTCTTTAGGAAAGAAAAAAGCAATTGAAGTAGCTGATTTAATATCACCAGGTAAAGCTAGAATAGTTTCTTTATCTGATGAGTTTAAAGATGCTAATGATATGCTTAGAAACAATAGAAGAGATGCATACAAAGCAGTATGGTGGAGTGCTAAGTCTTATACTCCTGCTGGCGTACTAAATATTTCTGACATGAAAGATGAATACTTTACTCGCAAAGAGATGAAGTCTATTCCTTATCCTTGGCAAGGACTAAATGAAAAACTATTTGGGCTTAGGCAAGGCGAATTAGTTACCTTGACAGGCGGTACAGGCTTAGGTAAATCATCTGTAACAAGAGAGCTAGAACATTTTATACTTAAAAATACTAGTGATAACTTAGGTATTCTTGCACTAGAAGAAAACTGGCAAAGAACAGTAGACGGTTTGCTATCTATTGAGGCTAACTCTAGGCTTTACATCAAGCAGATACGAGAGTCTTTCTCTCAAGAAAAACTAAATAATTATTACGAAAGTCTTTACGGTAAGGATGGCGAGAACAGGCTATGGGTACACTCACATTTAGGTGAGCATAACGTAGAAGAACTTTTCTCAAAGATACGTTATATGGTTCAAGGGTTAGATTGCAAATGGATTATTGTTGATCACCTTGGAATGATGACTTCTGCATTAGCGGAGGGAGATGAGCGCAGAGCCATTGATAATATTATGACTAGGCTTAGATCGTTAGTAGAAGAAACTGGTGCTGGTCTAATACTGGTATCACATCTTAGAAGAATAGATGGTAACAAAGGGCATGAGCAAGGTGCTGAAGTATCTCTTGCACACCTCAGAGGTTCTAATGGTATTAGTCAGATAAGTGATTGTGTCATTGCTCTTGAACGTAATCAACAGTCTGATGATGCAGTAGAAGCCGCCACTACAAAACTAAGAATTCTTAAATCTAGATACACTGGAGAGGTTGGATTAGCTGGAGCATTGCATTATAATAAAGAAACAGGGAGGCTTAGTGAAGTCTTTAATTACGAAGATGGCGAGGAGGTAGAGCTTTGAAACAATTAGTTTTCGATATCGAAACTGATGATGTTAAAGCAACAAAGATATGGTGTATATGTTGTATTGACATTGATACTAATCAAGAATATTCATTCACTCCTGACAACTTGGAGGCTGGCTATGAGTTATTAAAGTCAGCCGATAAACTTATAGGACATAACATCATTGGCTTTGATGTCCCAGTAATCGAGCAATTGGTCGGTGTATCTTTATGGGATAAAAAGTTAGTAGATACTCTGGTTCTTTCTAGACTGTTTAATCCTGTACGTGAAGGTAATCATGGCTTAGAGAAATGGGGATACGATTTAGGAAGTCCTAAAATAGATTTTAGTGAATACGGTACTTACTCTGCTGAGATGTTGAAGTATTGTATGCAAGATGTCAGGCTTAATGCAAAGGTATTTACTGCTCTCAAGGCTGAAAGCAAAGGCTTTTCTCCTAAGAGTGTTGAAATAGAAATGGAAACTTATAAGATAATTTCTGCTCAGAGACAGAAAGGATTCTTATTAGATGTTCCTTTTGCATCTAAGTTACTAGCACAATTACAAACAAAGATGGACACGCTAGTTACTAAAGTACATGAGACATTTCAACCTAAAGAAGAAACTAAATATTTATATCCTAATGTAGGTAAATCTGGGAACCTATTAAAAACAGCAACAGATAACTTTGGTAAGAATACAAGGCTAACACCAGAAGAGTTTACTGAACTTGAAAAGTTATATAACTCAGAAGGTAAGAAAGTAAAAGTTCCTAGAGTAGAAGTAACAGAATTTAATTTAGGATCTAGGAAACAAATAGGAGAATACTTAATAGACTTTGGTTGGGAGCCTGAAGTGTTTACTCCAACAGGACAACCGCAAGTAGATGAAAAGATTTTATCTAAAGTAAAAGACATACCTGAAGCAGGACTCATATGTGATTATCTTATGTATCAAAAAAGAGTAGCACAGGTAATTTCCTGGATTGAACATGTAGAAGATGACGGTAGAGTTCATGGCTTTGTAAATACTAACGGTGCTATTACAGGTAGAATGACTCATAGCTGGCCTAACTTAGCTCAAGTGCCTAGCTCAAACGCACCTTATGGTAAAGAGTGTAGAAGTTGTTGGACTGTTCCTAAAGGATATAACCTTGTAGGTATTGATGCTTCTCAACTAGAGCTTAGAATGTTAGCACACTATATGAACGATGAGGATTATACTAATGAAATTATTAACGGAGACATTCATACCACTAATCAAAACCTTGCAGGACTTGAATCTAGAAGTCAGGCAAAAACTTTCATATATGCACTTATATACGGAGCAGGAAACCAAAAACTTGGAGCAGTGGCTAAAGGAAGTAAAGCACTTGGAACAAAACTTAGAAAACAGTTTATTGATAATCTCCCATCATACAAGGCTCTTACAGATAGAGTTGAAAGAGCATCAGCAAAAGGTTTCCTTAAAGGGTTAGATGGTAGAAAAATTTATGTACGAACTAGACATGCTGCACTGAATAGTTTATTGCAAGGAGCAGGATCAATTTTAATGAAACAGGCGTTAATATTATTTCAAGAATACATAAAAGAAAATAAACTTGATGCTGCTTTTGTCTGCAATGTACATGATGAATGGCAAGTAGAAGTATCTGAAAAAGATGCTGATGAAGTAGGGAAGCTAGGAGTATCCGCTTTAGTTAAAGCAGGAGAAATGCTTGATCTTAAATGTCCATTAGACGGTGATTATAATGTCGGAAGAAATTGGTCAGAAACCCATTAACAATCCTGAACAATTAATATTATTTGAAGAAGAAGAAGTAACTACAAATAATAGAAGTTCTAGAAGGTTATGTAATAAATGTAATGGTTGGTTGCCTATAAGCGCATTTGGTAATGCAAGTGGAGGAAACTATTTAAGAAGAGAATGTAAGCAATGTAATAAAGAATTAAAAAAGGTTAGAGATAAATTAAGATTAGAACATGAAGCTCCTCCTAAAGAATATACATGTCCTATTTGTTTGGGAACAGAAAAAGAAGTAGAAGGAATGGGAGGACATTCTTCTGGAACTTGGGTGTTAGATCACTGCCATGAAAAGAAATCCTTTAGAGGATGGCTTTGCCATAAATGCAACAGGGCATTAGGCGGGTTTAACGATAATAAAAATTACTTAAAAAGGGCGATAGAATATCTTGGCTAATTTAAATACATTGATAGAAGACATTTATAATACAATCGGATCTATATCTGAAGGAAAAGATTTAGATATTCCTGAAGAAATAGCAGAAGACTTTGGTAGGCGTATGAAAGAAGCCTTGCTTCATTGGTCAACTCCTAAGAAACAAGTCAAAGGTTTGCGTATGAGTAATATAGGTAAACCAGGAAGACAACTATGGTATGAGCAAAGAGATGATCAAAACAGAAATAAAATATCATCTCCTGTAATGATAAAATTTTTATATGGACATCTATTAGAAGAAGTCCTTTTGCTTTTTGTTAAGTTGTCAGGACATGAAGTGACCGATGAACAAAAAGAAATTAAAGTTGAAGGCATCACTGGACACATGGACTGTAAGATTGACGGTGAAGTGGTAGATATAAAAACAGCTTCTGGTAGGTCGTTCAGTAAATTCATAACTGGATCTTTAGCCGAAGACGATCCGTTTGGATACATAGCCCAGTTGTGTGGTTACGAACAAGCCGAAGGTACGGACAAAGGAGGTTTTCTTGCAATCAATAAAGAAACAGGAGAGCTTGCTTTATATACTCCTGAAGAACTAGATAAAATAAATATTAAATCTAGAATAATAAAAACTAAAAAGATGCTTGAAATTGACAACCCTCCTGCTCGATGTTATAGTGAAGAACCTGATGGAAAGAGTGGCAATTTTAAAATAAATAAAAATTGTTACTACTGTCCTTATAAATTTGAATGTTACTCAGACGCTAACGAAGGTAAAGGATTACGAACATTTACCTACGCTAGAGGCCCTGTGTATCTTACAAAAGTAAACAAACTTCCTAGAGTTGATGAGGTAGCGTGAATAGAAAAGTATATAAGAAAGTCAGGCGACATGCTGAATCTATACTATTAGATTGGGTTAAATCGTTATCAACTGAAGAAGAAATTACATCAGTTAATATAAAAGATTACTTACCTAAACATGGTTACATACCAATAGAGCAAGGTAATAAAGTAAATTTTTATACTGAAAGATGGGCAGTAAGAGAAGTAAAGAAGTTAGTTTTAAAAGGACATATTCTTAACGACATAACCATGAGAGACTTAGAATCAGCACAAAAAAGAAAGTAATAGTTAAAGCGAGGCGCAGAAAACCTAGAGTTAAACGCCCCTACTTAAAATACAAAGGCTATGATTCAATATGGGAAGCAGTATTACATGAATCAATTTTAAAAGATTGGACTCATCATACTAATAAAATTCCTTACGTTGTAGAGCATACATATGAACCAGACTTTGTACGAAAACTTGAGAACAAAATTATTCTTTTAGAATCTAAAGGGAGGTTTTGGGATCACGCTGAGTACAGTAAATATATATGGGTTAAAAAGAATCTACCTGCCAACTATGAATTAGTTTTTTTATTTGCTAATCCTTCTGCTGCAATGCCAGGAGCAAAGCGCAGGAAAGATGGAACTAAAAGAAGTCATGGTGAGTGGGCATCAGCTAATGATTTTAGATGGTTCAGTGAAGATAGCATACCAGATTCTTGGATTGATCCTGAAGCTAGAGAAATACAAGATAAACTAGACTTGGAGATAGAATGAGTATTGATAATGCAACTCCTGAAGATTGGAATAAAGCTGCACTTAATTATGATAACGTAAACCGTCCTGAGCATTACAATAAAGGAAAGATAGAATGCATAGATGCAATAGAAGCTATGCTTAGTCCTATAGAATTTGTGGGTTATTTAAGAGGTAACTCTCAAAAATATCGTTGGAGAATGCCATACAAAGGAAAGGCTTTACAAGATTTAAAAAAAGCTGAGTGGTATGATAATAGATTAACTGACTACATAGAAAAAAATCCAAATGTTGTGGAATAAAAAAGCAGAAAGAAACAAAAAATATCATAAGAAAAATAAAGCTAAAACAAAAAAATATCGTGCAGAACAATTGAGGTTAAAAGAATATGACAATGACATCCTCGAAAACAGGAGTTCAAGATTATTTAGGAATAAAAATTGACTATGAAAAAGAAAAGCAAATTGATTCTTTTTCTTTTCATACTTTAAAAGATAGATACTTTTGGGAAGATGAAACACACGCTCAAGAAGCTTATGCTAGAGCATCAGTTTTTGGAGCTACGCAAGGAAGCTATGGATCTACAGACTATGAACTAGCACAAAGACTTTATAACTATGCTAGTAAAAATTGGTTTATGTTTAGCACTCCTATATTATCTAATGGAGGCACTAGCAGAGGGCTACCTATCTCTTGCTTTTTAAACTATGTACCTGACTCTAGGTCAGGGCTTAGTAATCACTATGATGAAAACATTTGGCTTGCTAGTTCTGGTGGAGGGCTTGGAGGATATTGGGGAGATGTTAGAAGTAATGGTGTATCAACTTCAAATGGCTCTCAGTCTACAGGAACAATACCTTTTATGCATGTTGTAGATAGTCAGATGCTTGCCTTTAACCAAGGAGTTACTAGGCGAGGAAGCTATGCAGCATACTTAGATATAACTCATCCTGAGATTGAAGAGTTTATTGCCATGAGAAAAACAACAGGCGGTGATTTAAATAGAAAATGTTTAAATTTACACAATGGCGTAAATATATCTAATGCTTTTTTGAAAGCTGTAAAAGAAGATAATGATTGGAGATTAATAGATCCCAAAACAAAACAAGCAGTAAAGACTATATCAGCAAGAGATCTTTGGTTTCAGCTTATTCATACTAGAGCAGAAACTGGAGAGCCTTACATAGTAAATATAGATAACTGTAACGATGCATTAAATATTTTTCAAAGAGATTTAGGTCTTGAGATAAATCAAAGTAATCTTTGTTCTGAAATAACATTACCTACTAATGAAGAAAGAACAGCAGTTTGTTGTCTATCTAGTGTTAATCTAGAATTTTTTGATGATTGGAAAGAAGATCAATACTTTATAAGCGATCTTATAACAATGCTTGATAATATCTTACAGCACTTTATAGACTCTGCTTTAAAAGAAAATTCTAGTAATTTAAATGTAACTACACTAGAGGAGTTTATGCAGTATGTCAGGGAAGATAAACAAGGGTATGCGAAAGCCGCTTATTCAGCATATAGAGAACGCGCAGTTGGTCTTGGAGCGATGGGCTTTCATGCTTATTTACAGCGGAATTATATATCTTTTAAAGGTATGTATGCCTCTTCCTTCAATAACAGATCTTTCAAACACATCAAAGATTCGGCTACTGCCGCTTCTAGGGTACTGGCTGAAGTTCGGGGCGAGTCACCTGATATGCGGTTTAGCGGTTTGCGTAATTCTCATCTTCTCGCTATTGCCCCTAATGCCTCTAGCAGTATTATATGTGGTGGAACGAGTCCTTCAATTGAGCCTTTCAGGGCTAACGTATTTACGCACAAAACTTTAACAGGCTCTTACAAGGTAAAAAATAAATACCTTAAAAAGTTACTTAGAAAAAAAGGAATAGATACAGAAGAAACCTGGAAAAGCATAGCTGCTTTTGATGGGTCTATTCAACACATAGAATATCTTTCAGATGAAGAAAAAGAAATATTTAAAACAGCCCCTGAGATAAACCAGATATGGTGTATTGAACACGCACATCAGAGACAAAAGTATGTATGTCAAAGTCAAAGTGTAAACCTTTTCTTTAACCCTCCTTCTGCTACAGAACCTCAAGAACTGCATGATGAATTCTTAGAGTATGTAAATAATGTACATTGGGTCGGAGCTAATAAATTAAAATCTCTTTATTATCTTAGGTCTAATGCTGCTAGAAATACTGAAAATGTAAATATAAAAGTTCCTAGAATAAACTTAGAGGAGGAAGCGTGTTTAAGTTGCGAGGGTTAATAAATGAGAGTTAAATTAATTAGTCAGTCTACAGGAGTTAATGGCGAAACTTTAAAAGACTTGGTAGTTTATTGTGCTAGGGTATCCAATCCTAAGTCTCAAGAAGAAGGTAAAGGTATTGATAAACTTTGGAACTACCTAAAGAAACATGGACACTGGAGTCCGTTTGAAATGGTCAATGTTTGTTTAGAAATAGAATGCCCAAGAGATATATCTAGGCAGCTATTAAGACACAGAAGTTTTTCTTTCCAAGAGTTTAGTCAAAGATATAGTGATCCGATAAGTGAAGGACTTAGAGTAAACTTTAGAGAAGCTAGACTACAAGACATTAAAAATCGTCAGAACTCTATAGAAACTAATGATAAAAAAATTGCAGAGATGTGGGCTGCCTTGCAGACTAGAGTTAAAGATACAGCGTATGCAGCTTATATGACTGCTCTTGACACAGGATTAGCTAAGGAGGTAGCAAGAGCTTTACTTCCAGAGGGAATGACAACTTCTAGACTTTACATGAATGGTAATCTTAGAAGCTGGCTTCATTTTATTGAAGTACGGAAACATGAGTCTGCTCAAAAAGAAATTAGAGACATAGCGGAAGAATGTGATAAGATCATCAAACAACTTATTGAGGAATAAAAATGGGAAAGATAATTAATTTATATCCTGAGCCTTCTCCTGCTAAACCTAACAATTTATTCGAGAACGCTAAAGATAAATATAATAAAGCACTTGTACTTGGATGGGATGATGCAAGCAATTTACTTGCAATGTCCACTTCAGATTTAAAAGTAGAAGAAGTGCTTTATATGGTTAAACTTTTTGAACATAGCTTATTATCTATATCTGATGAAGGAGAAATATGAGTTTACTTGCAACAAGAGATTATTATAAACCTTTTGATCATCCTTGGATGTTTGATTATTACGTGCAGCAAAATCAAATGCACTGGTTTCCTGAAGATGTACCATTACATACAGATGTAAAAGATTGGCAAGTCCTTTCTGACTCAGAAAAAAATCTTCTTACACAGATATTCAGATTATTTACTCAGTCTGATGTCGATGTAAGCACTGGATACGTTGATAGGTATATGAAAATTTTCCGAAAGCCTGAGTCCAGAATGATGATGGGAGCTTTTAATAACATGGAAAGTATCCATCAACATGCTTACAGTCTTCTTTTAGACACTGTGGGTATGCCTGAAGTAGAATATAAAGCCTTCTCTGAGTATGAGGCTATGGCTGATAAGCATGAGTACATTGATAAAGTAAAAGTAACCAGGACTGATAAACAATCTATAGCTAAAGCCTTAGCAATTTACTCAGGCTTTACAGAAGGACTTCAATTATTTTCTAGTTTTATAATACTTTTAAACTTCCCTAGATTTGGGAAGATGAAAGGGATGGGACAAATAATAACTTATAGTATCAGAGATGAATCGCTACACGTTGAAGCAATGACAAAACTCTTTAGAGAGTTCATTCAAGAAAACATAGAGCTATGGACTGATGACTTTAAGAAAGAAATATACCAAGCTTGTAGAGATATGGTAGATCTTGAAGATAGATTCTTAGACCTTGTATTTCAAATGGGAGATATAGAAGGGCTTACAAAAGAAGATATGAGAAAGTATATAAGATATATTGCTGACAGAAGATTATTACAGTTAGGATTGAAACCTAACTATGAAGTAAAAGATAATCCTTTGAACTGGTTAGATGATGTGCTGGGTGTAGAACACCAGAACTTCTTTGAAGGCAGAGCTACTACTTATATGAAAGCAGGGCTAAGAGGTGATATGTCTAAGATGAGCTTTGCATGAACAAAGAAAAAGAAGGTAACATTATATCCTTTAAAGTGTTGATTGATGCTAAAGGATTTTTGATGACTGAGTATAGTCAACTCCCTAGCAATAAAGTTAGGGAGATTTTTAATGCTAATGACAGTAGAATAATAAGAAAAGTTTTAAGTGAGCTAGAGCCTAAGTTACAGGTACTGCATACAAAACTTGAAGAAGAACTATCAGCACTAAACCATAAATAATTATTTTATTTGTTTTATGTGCAGTCTTTCGCATAAGAATATTTTCTCAGTTGCATATACTAAAAAATCTGAATGCTTTTTAATCATATCTAAAAGCATTTCAGATTCATCTTTCTCACTTGAAGCAGAGTAAGCTACAGCTAAATGACATAAAGAATCAGCACTTACTCTTATAGCACTTATTTCAGGACGCTCAGAATACTCTACCTCATCTAAGATCATTCAAGTATCCAGTTTAGTTTTTTTATGTGCTGCCATAAACTCAACAATTTCTTCTGTTTGTTTTAAGATAGTTTCTTTTTGATTTGTTATAGCTTTATTTTCAAACTGTATTCGGTGTTTCTGTTGTGTTATTTCTTCACTCATTAGGAATATCTTCACGATAATTATCGTAGTAATCCCAACACCCCTTCCTAGTTTCAAAAGTCCCGTCTTTAACTGCACCTTTACAGAAGGTATTTATTTTTTCATTTCCAGGTTCAAAGATAAAAAGAGTAAGTAGAAATATAACAGGTAGTATTAGATCCATTTAGGGTTTGTTTCCTTTTAGTTAGAGAGTAAGTATCACCACTTAACTTTATGTGACCAGTATCGTGCTGACATTTTTGAGGGGCTAGAATCTTGGGCGTTGTGTCTCGCATAATACGATTTCTTTCTTGCCTTGTCTTTAGCAGACTTAGGATTCTTTCCTGCTCCTTTAACGCCCTGTTGTCCAAATCTAATTGTCTTAACTTTGTCACCTTCTTTAGCGACAACGACATGACTTTTAGTTTTGTGATTAGGGGTACGTTTCGGTTTATTATAACCACTTACTCCTGCCTTTGCTAGTCTAGAATCTTTTTTAGATTTAACCTTACTACCTTTTTTATACTCATCTCTCATTACTTCTTCCTATATGATCTAGTCTTCTTAGCTATCTTCTTAGGTTGAGCAGAGTGCTGTTTACCTGCTTTAGTATCTTTACGTTTCTTTCTTGTAGTAGCGGCATATTCTTTATCACTTAATCCTTTAATAGCTTTTTCAGGCAAGTAACGCTCCCCAGTTTTACCACTAGGTTTACCTGACTTAGTACGCCATTTTTGTTTAGTCCATTTCTTTAAGGATTTTTGAGATTTTTTAAGAGCCACTCAAGACCTCCTATCATTTTTTTAATTACCCAAGCTAAACAATTTTTAATTATTTTCCAGGTATTAGATAAGGTTTCTTTTATTTTTTCCCACATTTTATTTTTTCCCTTTATGATTTTTTTGCAGAGGAAAGTCTACTGCTAAACTAGCTCCTTTATGCGGAACAAATTTACCAGTATGTTTCATAATTTTATAACTTCCGTTTGGCTGCTTCATCCAATGATAACCCTTTGGAGCTTCTACTTTCATTTGTATCCTCCTCCTGCATCTTTATATTGTTTAGCTAACATCTGAGCTTTTCGCGCTGACCACTGACCAGCTTTGCCGCCTTTAGTGCCAGCTTTTATTTTATTAAATAATCTTTTACGCATTGTAGGCTTAGTGTAGTTACCAGCCTCATTAACTTTAGATTTTTTTTTAGCTGGAGTTTTCTTTTTAGTCATAGTATTTGTCCTTTGAACTAGACATTGTAGGAATACAATAAGCTGTTATATTATTTTTATAATAGTTTCTGTATTTATTAGTAGTAGTTTGCCTCATTTCAATAGCTGTTGCAAAATAATTACAACGAACTATATCTCGAAATAACATATTATCTGTACTAACAGGTTCATTATCTACAAGCACAACTAAAAGAAAACTCAGTATCACATTAAGTTCCAGAAAAAACCCAAGCAATTATTACAAATACACTTACAGTTAAAAGAGCATAGCCTAATATCTGTAATAAAAGATGTAGATCCTTTTTTCTTTGTTTCTTTTTAAGCTTTAAAACATGCATTGCTTTTTCGTGAGCAAGACGACTTTCTTCAACTCTGTTCATTATCTCATTATAATCAGCAGAAAGACCTTGCATAAGCATTATATCTTTAAGCTGTTGTTGGAATGTACTTAATTGTCTTTTAGCTACTTGAATCTGCATACTGTCTTGTATTGACATCCGACTAATGTTTTTACTTTCAGCATCTAACACTGCGTCATTAGCTTTAGCAAACTTACCAATAATATTTGCGAAAGCTCCTGCATTATTTTTTGCTTCTTTTGCCGTAGCTATTGCATCGTTAAGGCCTTTAACAAGAGAAATGCAAGCTGCGATTTCTGCTATAGCCACTTCTTACCTCCTAATAAATTGTATGCACTCTGCCTCTACTTCTCTTTCAAATTTTTGATTGTTGATATACTTTGCTACCTCCCAACATTCAGACATTGTGCTATAGGTATTAAACTCTACAACACCTAACTGACCAGAAAATAAATATAAAACTATTTTAAACATTATTTCTTTGCCCATACTTGAGTACCAAAAAAGGTAGCTATTACTCCAGCAACTGCAACAAAGTATACAGCAGCTATGTCCCCAAGTATTTCTGTAGCTTGATTAAGACCAACAAAAGAACTACCTAAAATTAACGAAGGGTACAAAAGCATACCCCATAAAGCAAACCAACACATCTTACGTTGAGCATCAGCCTTCTCATGTTCCATCTCAAGATTCTGGAGTCTTTCAGAAAATGCTAATTCATCATCTGACACTATACCGTCACCGTTGGCATCATACTTATTGAAAGAGCTATCTGGCTCTAGTTGTTTCGGACTCACTTCTTTTTTAATCCCATTATTTTATCTACACCTTTAACGCCAAAAGAAGCACTGACCGCTAAGAAAAGTAAATAGCTATACCAATCAGGTAAATTCTCTAAAGCTTTAAAGCCTTCTGCAACCCTATCTATTATAGTAGAGTCTTCGACTACAATACCCCAACCAATAGCAAGCAAAGGAACACTTAGAAGTACAGTAAACCATTCATCTTTCCAAGAGTTAGCAGACGCATCTGCCATCTTGCTTTCCCAATCCGCATCATTTTGTATAACTTGCATCTTGGCTTTATGCTTTGCTTGAGTTACTTCGTTTCTATTTTTTAATACAGTGCCTACTATGTTTGTAGCAGGGCCTATTAAACTAGTTAACCAATTCATCGTCAGACGCTCTCTAATCGCGCACAGAGCCTTTCAGCCCTTGCACCTACCTGATTGTACCACCTAGAATCACGCGCCTCTACAGCAGCCTTAGACCACTCTTGAGACTTCAGATGTTCTATTGTCATCTTAAACTTTGAGAATCTAGGACGGCCTAAGTTAAACATCATATTTACGCAAACCTCTTGAACTTCATCAGGAAAATCTTTCCAACAAGACTCTCCAAATACAACCTCGCAGTCTGCTATTGCTATCGAAATGTCTTTTTCAAAACACTCTTTAATTCTTTCTTTAGATACAGATGTACCTACTGGACAGTTATATTCTTTATCTGATTTTATAATTAAATGTCCTATCCCTAATGTAGGATACCCAAGATGATCAAGATATATTTCTTCTTTGATTCCCTCATCAATCTTTAATTGATCAAAAACATTATCTAGTTTCATAGATTACCTAAAGCTTAATGACTTTAAAATTTTTCCTCCGCTGTACTTAGACGCTCTCGGATCGTTAGGATCAAACCTAGAAGCATTAGACTTCTTAAACTGTTGAGGTTCAAAAGGAATATAAGAATATTTTTTACCTTGTAAAGACTCTCCTTTATTTTTATATTTAAGAGAATCAAATCCTTTACTCTGTAAATATTTCTTTAAGATAATATTACTTTGAGCGTTTGCTACATGTTTAGCTAATGTATAAAGATCGCTATCCATCTTGTCATCTATCTTATTAGATATTCTAAAATAAGTTTTTATTGAAGGTTTTACCTGCTCTATTATTTCATTTTTAATTCTATTAAAAGTTTGTCCTGGTAATTGTTTAGCCATCATTTTTGAAAAGTTATCTAAATCAGCAGGACTAGTTAAAAGATTAACTGCATCCCAACTGCCATAGTCTTCATCTATTACTAGAGGATTTTTAAGATTAAGATATCCTTCAGCTAAATGAGGAATTCTTACACCCCTATCTAGTATTTCTTGTGCTTGATCTTGTGTACCAAAGTGAGGCCCTATTTCTCTAGGGAAAGCAAAATTAATTTCAAAGTCTGTATTAATTCCATCTCCTGTTCCTCTAAATACAGGAACTTTAATTTTAGAACCTTTTAAGAATTGTCTAATACTTTCAGCTTTATTATCAGGAACTTGAGTATCCATTACAGGATTAGCAGACTTAGGCATTCTGAAAAGTAATCTGCTAAAAGTTTTAGCGGCCCCTTCAAAATCTTCATCATTACTAGTCCTCATTAGATCAATAGCTTTTTTAAGCTTTATTTGTTCGTTCTCAGGAGAACTATCTATATTCTTACGGATACTGTCAGAAAAATTATACAGTGATCTAGCTTTGATAAAAGCATCTTCAGGTCTTTCTCTAGCCCCTAAAGCATCTATAACTTGCTCTATGTCATAGTCAATATCTTTAGGATCTGTAAAACTTGTACCTTCCATTACAGACCTAACTCTACTCTCTATTATTTCTTCATCTACATCTCTAGTATCTGAGTATGCCTGAGCTTTTATTTTTATATCATCAGCAGCTTTTTGAGCAGCATCATCGCTAAGATCTATTATAGATAATTCTTTTAAAGCCTTCCCTATTTTACTTACAAGCTTACCGCCTATACTAAAACCAAGACGCTCTAAAGGATCTTTAGCTTGTTCTTCGTAAGGTTTACCTGTCAACTTATCAACCCTTTCTCTAGGAACTTCAGGAGCATTAGGAACTTTAAAGAACTCTACTATACCTCCTGAGTTATATCTCTTTTTATATATAGAACTTGTATCATCTCTTTCAGGAACTGTAAGATTAAAAATTTTCTTATCTATTTTATATAGCATATTATCATAATCTTTTTTAGCTTCCTCTCCTAGAATAGGTTTTATTGCTGTATAAGGTATACCTTTTGTACCAAACGCCCTAGCCAAAGCATCAAGTTTAACTGCTTTATATACATCACCTACAATAGGCCCAAATGCTCCTGTACCTAAAGCTACGGTACTTTGATAATACTTTGAAGCATCTCTAGCTCTTTGAGCTTGATCAAAAGCTAAACCAACGCCGCCCCATCGTTGAACACTGTCAACAATAACTTCTTCCATGCTTTTATCTTTTGTACTTTCTCCATGACTTCTAATATAGTTAGCAGCCGCTGCCATTCCTGTCATAACTATAGCTGTACCTGCTACTTTAGGAAGGTTTCCAACTGGATCTTTTATTGTAGAAGTAATAAAATTTTTAAGAATTACATTAGTAAAAGCAGCAGGATATCCCATTAACTGAAATAAAACTGATGTTTTAGGATGACTCATAATATTAGGTTTAATACCAGCTTCAGGGCTAGGATTTAAAATAATTTCATTTGTGTATCTTCCAGCAGCTTTGATAACATCATTTTTATAAAAGTCATCAGATCTTTTTGCTCCTGCGTTGTACCACTCTAAAGCTTTTTTAACATCAATGCCTAGATCAGTAAGCTGATCAATTTGACTTTGCGTTCTAGCTGTAGGAGCATCTATTGTAGCTGCAATCTTTCCAAGATTAGTGTTTATAATTTCTTTAGCTGTAGTAAAAGAAGTTAACTGAACAGCTTTTGTCCATCCATCAAGTAAGTTATATTTAAAAAATCCATTATTTACTTTTCTTTGCCAATTAGCAGTTAAAGCTTCTCCTGACAAACGCTCTGCTCCATCTGCTAAAGCTTGATCCATAGCAATACTTACACTATTCATTTCTTTAAAAGCTTCTGATCGAGTTAATCCTTTATTAACTAAGTCTTCTACAGTATCGTCAGTAACTGTAGTCAAAGCTGTTTTAAAAGCTTTTGCAAATCCTACAGTAGAATCTTTTAAACCTGCCTTAGAAATATTTAAAGCAATCTCTGTTAAACTAGAAAGTGTTGCCAAAGGAAGAAGAGCTATTCTTGTTCCTAATACATATGTATCAAGGCTGGCTTGTGTAACATCACTATACTTTTCAACTCCTTCGCCAGTAGCAATTTTATATGTATTTAAAATAGCCTCTTGTTCTTTACGAGTAAAAGCTTTCTGACCAGCTTGTTTCATTTCTTTTCCGATTTGATCTACCCAAAGATCTTTAAATCCTTGTATATCTCTAACTCCAAAGACTTTAGTTTTTGCAATAGTCTTAGAAGTTTGTGCAGTGTAAGCATTTAATAAGCTATCTAAATTATTATCTAAAAACTCTTCAAAAGGTTCTTCATCTAAAATATTTAAAGTTCTGGAAGAAAAGAAACTAGCACCTCCTCCTGCTACATCGAGTCTATTTTCAATATCAAGCATTGAATCAATAAACTCATTAACATTTTCTTGAGTTAAAAGGATCTCTTCTTTTTTTCCTTTAGGTGAATAAGTAACTTTATTTCTAACTAAAAGGTCTGCAAGCTCACCTCTTTCATTCAAGACTCTTTTTCTATCCCACATTCTAGGAACATAGTTTTCAGCAGCCTTATCCATAATACCAAAGCCAACAAGATCATCAGCTATATCATCTAAAACTCCTCGTATACTTGAAGCTGCTTTATAAAGCTCATCTGCTCCTTCTACTTCTCCACCCCTAAGAATCTTTGCAATATTTTGTTTGGCTTCATCTAAAGCATCGCCTTTTAATTCTAACTTAATAGGATCTAAAGCATCATTAACTTTGTTTAATCTTTCTCCACGAATAGCTGAAAAGGTTTCAAAAAAATCGCTATCTGTTAATACACTTTTTCCACGCAAAGGTCTACCTAAATCATATCTAAATTTCTTCTGTAAAGTTGCAGCAGTTTTAGAATACTTAGTATAAGAGTCTAAAATAGAAGCTGGTTTTTCTATAAACATTCTTGTTGGAGACATACCATGAAGTGTTCTACCTACTTTTTGACGTAGAAGAGATTGTATTTGTTCTCCAGTAGCCCCTTGATTTTCTTTAATCACTTGCCTTACAGCATCATAAAGCTCGCCTTTTGTTCTTTCTCCACCTTTATATTTTTTAGCAGTTTCTTCAGCAGCTTTTTGTACTGCTACTTCTTCAAACTCTCCATCAAAAGTTCTTCCTTTAGGAGGCAAAGCATTTGCTGCAAAAGAATAAGTATCTTTCATAACTTCAACAGTTATTTCTGCATCGGCAGTATCACCTATTTGATCTTCATCAACAGCTTTATTAAGAGTAGCTTGTCTAGATTTAGAAGGTTTAGTAACGCCTAAATATTTTCCTAAAGATCCTCCTAATAAAGCAGCCCCAATACCACTTGCTCCACCACCAAGTACAGCACCGCCAGCAGTCATTGCACCAAGCTCCGTAGTATCAAACTGATTTCTAAGTCCAGCAGCCAGCTCAGTATTTTGTCTGTAATAATTATCTACGCCTGTCCAAGTAGCACCTGACATTGCTCCTCTTGTGGCTACTGCTCCAGTTGTATTATTAACAGCTAATTTCTTTAAAGTTTGTGCCACTCCTTTTTTAGCTGCTGCACTAGTACCTACTGCTGCCGCACCTGCTCCACCAGTAAAAAGAAATCCAATAAGATTAAGAGGATCTGCAATAGCATCTGTACCTATATCAGCAAGTGCTTGAAGTCTTCTTCCTTCTCCTATGTCTGCTGCATCCCATCTAGTACGAAGCCTTGAATAAGCTTGTTTAACTTCTTTAGGGGCTTCTTCCATCTGAGAAGATCTAGTAGCAATTGTACTTAGCCTATAATCTTCATCTCTAAGAGTTTCAAAAATATCATCTTGACCTCCCCAAGAACCAGGATCAGTAAACTTCTTCCAACCTGTCGTATCTTCAGCTAAAAAAGTTAAGTAGGTTTCTGCGTCTTCTTGAAAACCACTATCATTTTCTAAATCCTTTTGAGTTTCAGGGCCAAAAGATGCTAAAGGAATTGTTCTGTTATCTATTTCTTCTACAGCATTAAAATATTCTTCTGAAAATGCCATCAGTTATTCAGCCTCTTCAAACTTTCTTATATAGTTCTGACCTTCTTTATTTAAAGAAGATCTATTCCCATCCCATTTCCTAATTGTTCCTAGCCCTTGATTGTAAGCAAGAACCATTTTTTCTTCATCTCCATTAAATTTATCATTTAGATAATCCAAATAAGAAATACCTAATAATGTGTTTAGTTCAGGTATTTTTAAAAGTCTTATAACTTCTTTACCTTCAGAACCTTTCAAAGGTTTAAAGATTCCTTTACTTGAATTAGTAGCAATAGTATCAATAGCTTTTGCTTTTAATTTAGAATCGTATTTGATTCCAAAAGAATCTGCGGCATCAAAAATATTAAAGCCTGATCCAGGTTGAACTGCTGTTGCTGTTTTAATCTGCATAATTCCATGAGCATCGTGACCACTAGACTTAGTAGTCCTTACATTCACAGGATCACTAGCATTAGTTTCAATATTAGATATTCTAGTAACCACTGAAGGAGTAAGATTAGATCCAGTAGTTTGTAATCCAAAATTTATAAGACTCTTTATAGTTTTAGGAGTGCTAACAGTTTCTTCTTGATTAGTAGGACTTAATAAACTATCAACAGTTTCTTCTTCCTTCTCTTCTTGATTAGTAGGACTTAATAAACTATTAAGAGGACTTAAATTTTCATTCAAGTTTTCATCTACTTGCCTAAGAAATTCACTACCTGTATCTATAATTGGATCTGTTAATTTTTCTGCTTCAGTTCTAGTATCAACAATATCGTCTTTGTAAATACTTCTTGGTCTAGGAGCCATTACTCTTTCTGCTTTAGTTCTAGTATCAGCAATCTCTTCATTTAAACGAGATCTTGGGCTAGGATTTAAAGAACTTCCAGCATCCATAAGTCTTTCAATATTTTCCCCTACTTTTGTTGGTGGGGCTGGTCTTGCTTCTCCTGAAAGATCATACCAAAAATCATTAAGTTCTTTATAAGCCATTTCTATTTTTTCTGGAGGCCCTTGTAATCTTTCTGTAAAATATTCTTTATTATTAAGTAAATTCCTAACATTTTCATTATTAAGTAAATCTTTAAATGCTTGTGCTTTTACGCCTTTTTGTTCTTGTAAAATTTTAGCTTGAGTTAAAGCATCAGAACCTTCTAAAGTTCTACCTAAATTTCTTAACAAGGCTCCATCTAAAGCAACACTTCCATCTTGAACTGAATCAGCAATAGCTTCTAAAATTTCTAAGCCGTTTATTCTGCCATCTCTTCCTGCACCAGAACCTGAATGCAACCCATAACTTGGATCATTCTCACTCTCTTTAAGTAATTGTTTATTAAATCTATTAAGCACAATTTTATTAGCAATTACAAAATTATTAGGGTTTACTGCTTCACCCTCATTCATAAAAAATATATTTTCCATTTTAAAAACTTCAGCAGCAAGAGCGCGACCATAGTTTGCACTAAAAACACCTACATCTTCGTCAAGTTCTTCAGAAAACTCCACTAGTCTTTCTTCAAGTGTTACGCCATCTTCTACTTCTACTTGAGCTTGAGCCTCTATATGTTTTCCAGCAGCAGCAACAACAGTCCCTAAGTTTGTATTAGGATAATAAGTATTTCCTAATTTCTTATTAGCATCAGGAGCAGGGCCTCCACCAACTTGAGTTTTTCTACCTTTATCATCTTCAACTATTTCTTCTATATAAGAAACTTCTTTTGTATCTCCATTAATACTAGTTTCTTTACGTGTTTTTGTTACAAAAAATCTTGTACCTAAAGAGTCAGAAGGTACTACAACACCATCTCGTGTTTTAAATCTGTATACATTTGGATTAAGTGCGCTTTGTTCTTTTATAAGAGATTTAAAAGCTAATGTTTTGCCATCTTCCACACGAGTAGGATGCTGATAACTTGGATCAATCACAGTAAATTTTTCTTCTAGTAAACTTTTTTTAGTTTCCATAAAATCTTTAGTGGCTTCAAAGCCAGCTTCTTGATAAAGTTGCTTACCAGAAAGTTCATATATCTCAGGACTTAACTCTTTTAAAACATTTTCTCCTGATGAAGAAAGAACATCTGCTTTGCTTTTCTTTCCAAAGAGCCTTCCGTATATATCAGAAGCCATGTTACTAGGGAAAACATTAGACTTTTCTATAAAGTCTTCAAAATTATTAGAAAGGTCTACAGATTTTCTAGATTTTTGGATATCTTTATAGTTATTATAAATATCCCCTTTAAAGTTATTAGCAAAATCTTTTAATATTGCATCTTTACTTTTATTTGTATACCCTGTGTCCCAACCATCATATTCTTGTTGAGCTATTTTTGTAGCATAAGGAAGAACAAACTTATCATAAACATATTGTTCTTCACCGCCTTGATAAGATATAGCACTTTCTGCATGTTTAGCATATTCGTCATCAAGCTTCTGAGCTTGGTTATAAACATTCTTTCCCCTAATTACATTAGCTTTTTCAAAGAAATCATCGGCTCTATTTTCCATAGAATTACGATAAAGACCTATTGCAGCACTACCTGCAATTTCTGTTATCATTGCCCTACGAGCAGCTTTCTCATTATCATCTCTACGTTTACGCTGTGCATTAGATAATTCTTGATATACGCCTTCTATAGCACTCATTTATTGCCTCGCCATTAAACTAGGAGTCTCAGATATTTTTTCTTGTACTTCTTCAGGTACTTCTTTTTCTTTTAAACCTTCCATCATTTCTTCAGGAACTTCTGCACCAAATAAATCTTCATCTTCATCTTCCATAATTATATAATCATCTACTCCAGATCTTTCAAGAAGTCCCATAATCATATAAGAGGTAGGTTCAACTAACATTAACATTAAGTCGGGATTCCATTTACCTTCTGTAAACCCTTTGAAGAGAGCTAACTTTGAAAGCTCCATGATTGTTGCACCATTAAGTGCTGAGTCAACAAGTCCTGCTAAAGCTTCTTCTTCAGTCAGAGAAACAAAAAGATAATCGACTGCTTCTTCAAGTACAGTAAACTCAGGAGGCTGTTCCCAAGGATAAGGATCATCAGGGTCACTGACCATACCTTCTCCTGGAATAGGAGCATCCATTTTTGCAAAGTGTTTTTGTAACTCTGGCTCTGTATCTAATAAATCTCTCATTGTTTAAGCCTTCATAAATCCTGGATATGTGTTAGTTTGTTCATTATATTGCATTGCTTGCCCCATAGCCCAATTACTTATAGGATCTAAAGGATTTATAGCTATCATAGGTGCGCCTTGTACTTGTTCTACAGGTAATATTACAGGCCCTACTTGCGATCCATATTGTCCACTAACATCTCCTGTGCCTGTTCCTAGTATTGCATCACTAGCTGCACTAACTAACCCAGCTTTTACATTACTTTTAACCTCTCCACCAACTTCTGTAGCAAACTTTTTAAATCCAGAAGCAGGAGCAGCAGCAGAAGCAGCTTTGGCAGGGACAGGCATTTCTAAAGGAGGCACAGGACGAGACAACATACTAGGTTGCCCATCTAACATTATTGTAGGATTCAAAGCTTCTGCATAAGTAGTCTGTCCTGTAAAAGGATCTATTTGAGGTACAGGAGTCATTGCAGGTTTCATCTTAACCGTTCCTGCGGTAACATCTGAAATAGAAGAAGTAATGTTTCCTTGAGCATCTCTAACAATAGTAGTATTTTCTGAAAGAGCATCATCCATATAACTAGTTGGTTTTGTAGTAGGAGAAAACTGTTTACCAGCAGTACCATCAAAAGCTCCTTCATTAACAGCATCTCTAGTAGACTCACCTACATTAATCCCATCACCTAATAAAGATCGACTTTCAGCTTGTTTATTTATTTTTGCAATATCAAAATTTTTCTGGAACTCTTGAGTACCTGCTGACCAAGCATTTTTAACGCCAGCAAAACTATCTTGAGTCTGTTTCCAAATATCTCCCCATTTATCAAGCTTAGTAAGATCTTTGCCCATAAAGTTTTTAATTCCCATTTTATTCAGGAACTCTCCACCAACTTTCTTTGCAACATTTCCTATTGTATTTGTAACAGCTTTACTTACAGAGGATACTACTTTACCAACTCCTGAAGCAACTTTAAGTCCTGCTCCTAGCATTTTACCAAATCCAGAAACAAGTAAGTTACTTGAGGCCGCTGCTGTCCCTGCAAAACTAGTTAAGGCTGGTATAGCATAAGGAGCAATAACAGCTAAAGCTATTGTGCCTACAATACCAATTTTACTAAAAACTTTTCCAACTTGCTTGAATGTTCTTTTAATAAAATTCCCAACTTTTTTAAAGACTCTTTTAACGCCTTTAAATATTTTTTTAAAGAAACCCATATTTATATCCTATGTAAATATTTTAGTTACCCAATCTTTAATTGTATTAGTTCCTACATTACCTTTTTCTGCCGCTGCTTCATTACCTAACGCAGTAGCATACAATGAAGTTTTTCTTTGTTCTTCATTTTCATAAGACTGTCTTAGGTAAGCTGCTTCATCTCTAAGGTTCTGCCAAAGAAATGCTTGCTCTGCTGAATCTAAATTAAACTGCATTTGAGCAGACATTTGATTTGATGAGTTTTGTGCAGCCGTATTAGATAAATTAGCTTTTCTTCTCCACTCTACATTAGACTGAGCAACAGCTTGAGCATTAGCAGCATTCCATTGATCTCTATTAAAATCTATTTGAGAATTAAACTGATCTATTTGAGTATTTAACTGAGCTTGTGCTTGTCTAGCAGCTAATGCATTCTGAGCATTAAGCGCACTTACTTTATTAATTTCTGATTTAGCAAACTGTCTAGCTGAACTTTTAGCCGCTGCATTAAACTGTTCCATCTGTGCTGCTAAGTTTGTCATAAACTGATTCTTTTGATTTTCAGAAGCAGCATTAAATTGTCTAGCTGAGTTTGTAGCAGCAGCATTAGTCAACATTTTTTGTTGTCTCATTTGTTGATCAAAAACATTAACTTGTTGCTCATTACTAAGATTAGCCATATCCATTGTTAGAAAGTTTCTAGCATTCTCTACAGCTAACTTTGTTTGTTGATCAGCCGTTGCAAGATCCATTTGAGCCATTAGAGTAGCATTTTGCATAGCTTCTTGTTGTCTAGCATTGAAGTCAGTTAAAGTAGCAGTCTGCATAAATTTACTGTTAGCTAATTCAACTTGTTGGGCTGAAGAAAACTTAGCCATATCTACACGCGCTACTGTCATAGCATTTGATACTGCTGTTTGTTGATCCACATTCAGTTGAGCTTGATTCATAGTAGCAGCAATTTCAGCTTGCTTTATATTAGTATTTAATCTAGTCTGTAAGTTTGCTAACTCAGTCTGTTGTCTTGCATTTAAATTTTGACCTTCAGCAGCATTTAACGCACTAAGATTAGCAAGTCTCATTTGTTGATCGTTAGAAAGATTAGCTAAATCCATTTGTTGTTTGAACTCAGCATTCTTTATTATAAACTGCCCTGCAAGTGTTTTGTCTTGAGAAGTAGCAGTTTGTATTGCTTGAGCATTGCTTTGAGCTATTGGAATAGCACTTTGAATAATAGCATTAAACAAAGCATCTCTACCTACTGTAGATGCAGACATACCACGTTGAGCTAGTTTAGCTTCTACGGCAGCTACTGCTGGTCTTGCCCATACAGGAGTTTCTCCATCTTCCATTCCTGCAAGCAAGGTTTCCATTTGAGTGCTTACTAAAGCTTCTCTAGAAAGTCCAGAAAGTCTAGTTTTTATTCCATCATCTTCAATACCCTCTAAAGCTTTTGCAAGTCTTGCAGGATCTTCTGCGAGTCCTTGTGCTTCTTCATCAGGAATACCACTTGCTTTGAGATCACTAAGAACTTTAGCTTTTGCTTGCGCTCCTCTTATCTCTCTTTGTTGTGCTTGATCATAATCATAAAGCATCATAACTTGAGCAGCTTCACCATCTGGTGCAGGATCTCCTGTTATAAATGCTCTTTGTGCAGCTTCAGCTTCTTTAGTAGATGCTACCTGTGCTGTTTCTCCAGTTACTCTATCAATTATAGATCTTGTATCTTCTATAAAAGATACATCACCAGCTAAAGCAGCTTGTTCAGCTTCTTTAACTCTTTCTGCCGCCTTAGCTCTTTCAGTTAATGTAGGAGCATCAGCTTCTGCAATTCTTGTTACTTCACCTTGAGCCGCTTTAGTAGGATCTAAAGATTGAACTTGTTCAGCGTTTATTTGTTGAGTGTTAAAATCTGTTGGTGCTGCTCCTTGAGCCGCCCTGTAACTTTGAGCATAAGCTCTTTGAGGAGCAATAGTTTGCTGCCCAACATCTGTCTGAGGAGCTATAGTTTTAGCCTCATCTAATGCAATAGTATCATCAGCCATAGCAGTTTCTGGTTTTGAAACTACAAAAGGAGTACCTCTTGCTATCTCAACTTGAGGAGGTTTTCCTTCAGGGGCTGTATTTGTAACACTTCCTATTCTAGGATCTGGAGGAAGCTCTGGCTCTGGTGTAGGAGGCTCTACAGGTGTAGGTAGACCTATGCCAGGTATAGGATACTGTACTGCTCCAAAAGGAGTATTAACAGTTTCCATCGCAGGATAAGGCGAAGTAGCTACTGCATTTATTCTAGGTTGAGATGCAGGTGCAGATGCAGGTGCGGGTGCAGGTTCTGCTGCTTTTCTAGCACTTACCTCTGCTGCTGTTTTTTTAGCAGCCGCTATCTGCTCAGGAGATAAATTAAATCCACCTAAAAACTTCTTTTTTCTTAAAGCTTTTTGAACTCTATTTTTTTTCATAGTTTAATCCGTAAATACAATTCCTGCACATGATGTCATAACTACCCCAATTGTTAGCCAAGCTAGTTTTTCCCATCTGGCTGCATGTTTTTCTGTACTTTCTTTAAGAGATTTAATTTCAACAATGGCTTCAGCCCATCGTTCTCCACATTCTTTTTCATGTTGCTCTATACGAGATAAAGCTTCTAGGGCTACTTCCATTTCTGTTTTCATAGTATATTCAATTCTCAAAATTAATCAGACCAGTTATACTGGAGGAAGCCTTAAATCTTCGACTACAACCCAAGCACCTGAGTCTTCATTCCATCCGTACATATCTGTTGTGTCTGATGGATAATCAACAGGAGCTTTCCAACCGCAAGTATCTTCATCTAAAATCCAAGATGGGTAAGGCTTTGGCCTTATAAAAGCATCTCTAGTTCTATCGTAAGAGAATCCGATTCCTGCATAATTCTTCCTAAGAGGTCTTCCTTCTGGATGCTGACCGTCATTAGTGTTGTAAGAAGTTTGTACCCACTCACCACTTAAAGTGTCAATAAAATCTTGTTCTGCAACAATTACTTCTGTTACAAGATTATTTTCAATTTTTGCAAAATGAGCCATTATGTTTCTCTACTCTTCATATCTGATAATGACAATTCCTGACCCACCAGCACCGCCACCCTGCGCCCCATTGACGGCATAGTTGTATCCACCACCGCCACCGCCTCCAGTGTTTGCTGAACCTGCTCCACCACGCGCAGTGTTTGGGCTATTACCTGTACCTGCTCCACCGCCTCCTGCTCCACCAGCACCTCCACCTCCAGTACCGCCAGAAAGATCACCAAATCCACCACCACCGCCAGCATAAGAAGTACCTAAAGATTTCCAATTTAGCCCTACGCCACCAGCACCTCCACCGCTAGATCCTTGACCATCTTCTCCTACTGCGCCTTTACCACCGCCCCCACCACCGTAGTATACATTTCTAGAATAATCTGCAAGTTCATCAGCACTACCTCCAGCATTACCTTGTCCTGATGTTCCTGCATATCCAGACTTTACATTCTTGTCTTCATCCCAATAATATCCTCCACCTCCAGAGCCGCCTGAACTCCCAACTTTAATGTAAGGGTTATCTACACTGTGTCCTCCAGCCCCTGCGCCTCCACTTTGTGCTGTTTGTGAAAAAGCACTTGAATTACTTCCTGCTGCTGCCGCAGTTCCTGCTGCTGTATAAGCTGCACCAGCACCAATCGTTATGGTGTAACCTGTTTCCGAAGGTTCAAAATTATTATACTCAATTGCACCACCAGCACCTCCACCACCACCAAGAGAGCCTCCACCAGCACCTCCTCCAGCGACAATAATAGCATCTAGCGTTATCCCTGCTGGGGCTGATGAAACAGTAAAAGTTCCAGACGAAGTAAATGTGTGATATTTATAACCTCCAGCCGAACTTTCTGTACCGCCAGACGCTTCAATAACTGCTGCGCCCCTAGTTGGATGACTGCCAAAACCCAGTATGTTATAACCAAAACTCATGCGTCATTTGCCGCGTCAGTTGTAAAGAATAATTTAATGCCTAACAATCTTGCATCTCCTGATTGATCATCTGCTGAAACATCTCTAGAAATTTGAAAGTATGTCAGAGTATCTACTGCTGCATTAGCAATAGTGACGGCTCCGCTAACTGCTGAAACAGTCATATCATTAGATGTACCACTAAATGCTTTTGCAGTAGCTACAACTTGAGTACCAAAAGCAGTATTAATACTTGCATTATCTGCCATTGAACCGCCTGATAATCCCCACGCTACTGTTCCTGTATTAGTTCCAGTAACTGTCCAGAAAGCCTGAAAGGTCACAGTTCCTTCATTCCAAGACTTTGGAAAAGCAACTGTAAACTGAGCAAAATCATCTGCTCCTGTTGCAAAGTCTAAACATTTTAATTCAGGGCCGTTTGATAATTCAACTTGAGTTAAAGCAGAGCATCCGTTTGTAGTATTAGGATACATGGCAGCAGCAGGTACATAAATAGTTTCAAGTCCTGCTTGTTTTAATGTACCAACACCATCAAGTTTATTTAGTTCTGCTGCTGTACTGGTTACTCCATCAAGTATATTTAACTCAGCGGTAGTAGAGGTTACGCCATCTAAAATATTAAGTTCTGCGGCTGTACTCGTTACACCATCAAGAATGTTTAACTCAGCAGTAGTTGATGTAACACCGTCAAGGATGTTAAGCTCTGTTGCCGTACTTGTAACACCATCTAATATGTTGAGTTCAGCAGCAGTGCTAGTAACTCCGTCTAAAATGTTTAGTTC
>TARA_R110002012_G_scaffold13845_3_pt1 | contig 35888 bp, 36 predicted proteins | sample TARA_R110002012 | Tara Oceans TARA_R110002012 (sample SAMEA4396515) | marine metagenome | biome: Westerlies Biome; feature: [DCM] deep chlorophyll maximum layer (ENVO:01000326); material: water (ENVO:00002006), including particulate matter (ENVO:01000060) such as... | depth 40 m
CGTCCTCTCCTCCCAACCCATAGCAAGATTCATGTTTTGAACCGCCTGACCCGACGCACCTTTCAAGAGGTTATCGATAATAGAAATAACCACCGCTTTGTTGCCCACCTTTTTTGGGTAAACCACACACTTGTTGGTGTTTACTACCATCTTCAAATCGGGATTCACAGAGGAGACATGTGTGAAGGGCGTTTTCTTGTAAAAATCAGTGTACTGCTTTACAAGTTTTGCCTCATCACCAGCATAGTCGAAATAAGCCGTGGTGATAATCCCTCTGGTGTAGTTGCCCCGGTAAGGAATAAAATTGATGGGTGGAACCTCTGCCAGCGAAGCGAAAGAAAGTGTTTCAGCCACTTCAGCCAGGTGCTGGTGCTCCATCACTTTGTAGGCAGACATGTTACCTTCTCTCCATGTGAAATGGCTGGTCGGGCTAAGCGACTGGCCTGCTCCTGTAGACCCTGTGATGCCGGAAATATGTATTTCACTTTTCAGCAAACCAGCAGAAGCAGCTGGCAGCAGAGCCAATTCCATTGCTGTAGCAAAACAACCCGGATTGGCAATCAGTCTTGCTTTTTTCACCTTATCGGCATTGAGCTCGGGAAGTCCATATACAAAACCCAGAGGGTTGGACGATAACCGGAAGTCATGACTGAGGTCTATCACCTTGGTTGACTCGGGGATGGCCTGCTCTTTTAGAAAACCTACCGAAGCGCCGTGGCCCTTACACAAGAAAATGACATCAGGCCAGCTGTCAAACTTCTCAGCAAACACCAGGTCGGTCTCTCCAAGTAAGTCGGTGTGGATACTGGTAATAGGCGACCCAGCCTGGCTTTCGCTCACCAAATGGCCGAGCGATACTTTGGGATGATTAAGGAGTATCCGAACAAGCTCCCCGGCAGTGTAGCCAGCGGCACCCCATATACCTGCTGTTATTTTCGATTCTTTACTCTCCGGCATGCTCCCCTACTTTTTGAATGATCATTTGTTGCACTCCAAATATCTTGGCGAAGCCTTTCGCATCGTCTGCCGACCAAAGGCTGTTCATTTCTCCATATTTACCAAACAGGTTATTCATTAAGTCAAACTTCGACTCGATACCATGCACCTGAAAACGATAGGGAGCCAGCACCACAAAGACTTTACCCGTTACCCTTGCCTGGGAGCTTTCCAGAAAGGCCTCCAGATTGCGGCATGCCGGATCCAGCCAAAGGCCTTCATGCATCAGCTGTCCGTACCACAGCGATTGTTGTTCTTTGATCTGAAGCTGAAATTTACTCAGCACATGCTTTTCAAGTCCCTGATGGGCTTTGATGAGAATGGCCGGTGCTGGCGCTTCAAAACCAACTCTTCCTTTAATACCTAGTATCGTATCGCCCACGTGGATATCTCTTCCTATACCGTAGCTACCTCCCAGCGCATTGAGCGCTTTAATAACTTCCACGGGCTTCATTTTCTTTCCATCTAATCCAACTGGTTGTCCCTTCTCAAATTCGATGACAATGGACTTTGACGCCGACTCAGTAACCTTGCTCGGGAAAGCTTCCTCGGGTAAAAAGCCGTTTGAGCCAAGCGTTTCCTTTCCTCCTACTGACGTACCCCAAAGCCCCTGGTTTACTGAGTATAGAGCCTTATCGAAGTTCATATCTACCTTGTGCTCTTTCAGGAATTGGATTTCTTCCTCCCTGCTAAGTTTTTTCTCCCTTATCGGTGCTATGATCTCCTTGCCAGGGCAAAGCGCCTGAAAAACAAGGTCGAAGCGGACCTGGTCGTTGCCAGCGCCGGTAGAACCATGGGCAATCGCATCCACATTCAGATGATTAGCCAGCCTGGCAATTGCCCTAGCCTGAAAAACCCGCTCCGCACTCACAGACAGTGGATAAGCCTGGTTTTTCAGCACGTTGCCATAGAGCAAAAACCTGATACCTTCCTGATAATACTCTTCTACAATATTGAGCACCTGATGGCTTGCCGCTCCAAGTTTGTTGGCCTTTGTTGCCAACACATCCAACTCCTCTTTGGTAAACCCTCCCGTGTCAGCTAAGGCCGTATGCACCTCGTAACCCAACGACTGCAAATAGATCAAACAATAGGAGGTATCAAGCCCTCCACTATAGGCCAATAAAACTTTCTTCTTCATTAGTAATATTTTGAACGATGCTACCCGATGATTTTCTAAGCTCTCTGCAAGCTTACCTGCTCAGCAGCTTTCTTTCCCGTGAATTTAAGAAAAGCTGCCCGCTTGAGCCTCACAAGACGCTCATAAACCTTTGATTTCTTAATGAAATTCCACCTTTTCTCCGACTGTTCTTTTGGGTCGAAAAGCATAGCGGTGCAAATACAGTTGGTTCTGTTCTTACTCATCAGAATGCTGTAATTCACGCAGCTGGCACAGCCCTTCCAAAAATCCTCGTCTTCAGTAAGCTCTGAATAAACTACGGGTTCGTAGCCAAGATCGGAGTTGATTTTCATCACCGGCAAGCTGGTGGTTAAGCCAAAAAGCTTCGCATTCGGGAACATTTTACGTGAATGATCGAACGCCTTTTCTTTGATTCTCTTGGCGAGCCCCTCCTTGCGGAAATCCGGGTGAACGATCAGGCCGGAGTTGGCAGCAAACTTGCCATGGCTCCAGGTTTCGATGTAGCAAAAGCCGGCCCAGTCTCCACCTTTAGTAAAGGCCACAATTGCTTTATTTTCCAGCATCTTTTTAGCGATATACTCGGGAGAACGTTTGGCGATGCCGGTACCTCTCTTTAGAGCGCTTTCCTCTATCTGCTGGCAGATTGTTTCAACAAACGGAACGTCGGCAGCTGTCGCTACCCTGACAGAAAATTGTGTCATTGTACAAAAACCCTACGGTTAATAGTTTTGAGAAAAAAGAAAAAACAGACTGGGGAGAAAAGGATACCACGTAGGTACCACTGGGGTATAGCAAGGCCTATGGCCTCGGAGTACTTGGCCTAAAATTGTTTACTGAGGGACAATATGTAAGTATTGTAAACAACTGTTTGGTAATTATGGGCACAAATGTATGTCGCTCAACGAATCAATACAAGCAATTGTTTCATTTTTTGGTGGTATCCCGAAATTTCTTCTTGTATTTCCCGAAAGAGTCAGTCATTCCTCCTGAAACCAGGAAAGTCATGATCTCCATCGCAGGAATATCTAACGGTGTGATATTCGCCCTGTCCACAATATACAAGTCGCCAGCAATGCTGTAAGATATGGGAAAATAAACAGCCACCTTCCCTGGTAAGTTGATTGCTTTGAGATCCTCATTAGTTATAAAACCAATTCTTTGAAGTATGCCGTGCGCATCCATATTGACCACTACAGCTTTATCAAACTTCCTCTTATCGCCTACAAAAGCCGTCATCAGGTCGTTAAACGACGAATAAATCATATTGACCAGCGGCAGTCTCTTCAGAATCTTTTCAAAATACTCAAAAAAGGGTTTGGTGATAAAATAGGTAGCCAGGTAACCGATCATGAGCGTGCCTGCCAGTATCGCCAGGATACCAAGGCCTGGAATGTCGATTGGAATCAACCCATCAAGCCATCGCACCACCCCCACACTCACATAAACAGTAAGCGCCAGTGGCACCACAAACACCAATCCCTTTAAGAAATAACTTACTACTCTACTCATATACAATAAAAAAGGCTTTGCAATTTAGTGCAAAGCCTTCTTTGATATCGAAGTTTTGTTATTGTTTTTGCGGCAATCAAATAGCGATTCCAATAAAGGACTTAAATGCAATCCCCATCAATCCGGTAATCAACATCGTAAGACCAAGACCTTTGAGGCCATCTGGCACGTGAGAGTACTTGAGCTTTTCTCTTACTGCGGCCAGTGCCACAATGGCGAGCATCCACCCTACTCCGGATCCCAAACCGTAGGCTGTTGCTTCCACAATCGTATAGTCTCTCTGGATCATGAAAAGAGAAGCCCCAAGAATGGCGCAGTTTACAGCGATCAGGGGAAGAAATATACCCAGGGAGCCATAAAGCGCAGGAGAAGCTTTTTCAATGATCATTTCCACCAGCTGCACAATGGCTGCAATGATGGCAATAAACATGATAAAGGTAAGGAAGCTTAGGTCTATCGTTTCAAAACTAGCCCCAAGCCAGCTAAGTGCCCCTTCGTTCAGTATGAAAGTCTGCATTACCCAGTTGATCGGCACGGTAATACCCAAAACGAAAATTACAGCAGCACCCAAACCAATTGCCGTGCTCACTTTTTTGGAAACGGCCAGGAATGAACACATGCCAAGAAAATAGGCAAATATCATATTATCGATAAATGCACTCTTAATGAATATGTTTAATGCTTCCATGTTCTTAGTGTTCTACGTAACCGTTTTTAGTTCTCTGTACCCAAATGATCAACCCAAGTATCATAAATGCGCCGATTGGGTCAACCATCAATCCGTTGGTTGGAAAGTCCAGTCCCATGGCGGCAAATACTTTGAAGTCAAATATAGAAGCCGATCCAAAAAGCTCTCTGAAGAAAGCCACGGCCAGGATGATCCATGAATAACCAAGGCCACTACCCAAACCGTCAAGCATTGAATCGTATGGCTTATTAGCCAGCGCAAAGGCCTCAAGGCGACCCATCACAATGCAATTGGTGATGATCAGACCCACGTAAGCTCCCAAAACCTTATACATATCGAAAGCATAGGCCTTTAGCACCTCACTTACCAATGTCACGAGCGTTGCCACTACTGCTAGCTGTACGATGATACGCACCCTGTTGGGAATAAGGGTACGCATAAGAGAAATAAGAAGGTTAGAAAATACAATTACCAGCGTAACGGCAATCGCCATCACAAGAGTAGGCTGCATTTTCACAGTTACTGCCAATGCCGAGCAAATACCCAACACCTGAACAGTAACCGGGTTATCGTCGTTCAGCGGATCGGTAACAAACTTCTTCCGCCTTTTCGAGAATAAAGGTTCCGCTTCTTTAACTACTGGTTTTTCTAGCGTTTCAGTGCTCATCGCAAACTGATTTTAGTGTTTATTAATCTCTTCTAATCAAAAAGCCATTGCAGATTGCCCGCTAGCTGACTTTTGCTTTTTAATAAATGCAGTGTAAGACGAAAGGTAATTTTCGAGCATTGCATTCACCCCTTTTCCAGTAAGTGTTGCACCCGACATTCCATCTACATGGTGAGCGTCTTGTGGCTTGCCACTTTCTCCCTTCACCATGGTAACAGACACCAAATCACCATTTTCAAATATTTCCTTTCCAACGTAGCGTCCCTGAATCTCCGGAGTAGTGATTCTCGCTCCAAGTCCGGGAGTCTCCGATTTATGGTCAAATGCAACTCCTTTGATAGTATTCAGGTCACCATCCAAAGCCATGTAACCAGAAATCCAATCCCAAAGGCCGCTACCAAACATCGGGAAAACGTAGGCAATCACTTTCGATGGGTCGTTTTCGTCAAGGAACATAAAAACTGGGTAGTTTCTTTCCTCCTTGGCTACTTTGTGGTTCTTCTGAATATCGATCTTTTCAGCGATCAAAGGATTGCCTTTAGCGTCCTTCTCAACCGGATTACCGTTGATATCTACAACCACAGACTTAAATCGCTTGTCATACAGTGCCAATACTTCCTCTCCTGTCTTGAGGTTGGAAATATCCATCACCGCACCCAGGATTTTCTTCTTGGTATCAAGCTCAATCTGCTTGGTTTGGGCTGGCTTAAGGCCAACCGAGGCAAGTGATAAAGCGCCACCAAGTATGATGGTCATCACTCCCGAAAATAAAAGAACATAAGCGTTAGACTGTCGCACGTTGTAGCCTCCGTTTTTTGTTTGCTTGTACTACGTAATAATCGATAAGTGGCGCAAATACATTCATAAGAAGTATCGCCAACATGATTCCCTCCGGATATGCCGGGTTAAACACACGGATCAAGACTGTTAATAATCCTATCAGGAATCCATAAATCCATTTGCCAGTTTCAGTTTGAGAAGCTGTAACAGGATCGGTAGCCATAAATACGGCACCAAAAGCCAGACCTCCAATTACCCAGTGGTACTGTGCCGGCATCAACATAAACTCATTAAGGCCAACGAGATTGAAGATAAGTCCCATTGAGTAAGCACCAGCAAAAACCGCCACAATTATCTTCCAGCTACCTACTCCGGTTAAAACCAAGATGGCTGCACCGATCAGGCACATCAAAGTAGACGTTTCACCTATTGAGCCTGGCATTATACCCAGGAACATATTCCAGAAATCATAAATACCTGCTGACCATGAATCGTTGAGTAAATCCACAACCGGGGTAGCCCCGGGGTTGCCCACAGTGCTGGCAGCAATTGCCAAAGGTGTGGCACCCGAGTAGGCTGCTACTGGCGCAGCATCACCAAGATATGTCCAAACCTCGCCGCTAATAGCAGTTGGATAGGCGAAATAAAGGAACGCCCTGGCTACAAGCGCCACGTTAAGTATGTTCATCCCTGTGCCTCCAAAGGCTTCTTTTCCTATAACTATTGCAAACACAGTAGCCAATGCTACCTGCCAAAGAGGAATGGTGGCTGGCATCACAAGCGGTATCAGCAAGCCCGTCACAAGGAACCCTTCACTTACGGGGTGCTGCCTGATCACACAGAAAACGAATTCAACACCAAGGCCTACTGCGTAAGAAACAATGATGATAGGAACCACTTTCAATGCTCCAATCAATATTTTATCTATTAGTTCAGCCTCAACCCCTGTTGCCAGAAAATGCTGATGACCAACATTCCACATGCCAAACAGCAAACACGGAATCATAGCGATGATAACAGTAAACATCATTCGCTTCAGGTCTACAGCATCTTTTACCTGGGAACCTTTCTTTCCGGTGGTAAGGTCTGGGGCAAACACAATAGTTCTGTGGCCTTCATAAAGCGTATGATACTTTTCATACTTCCCACCCTTCTCTACAAAAGGTTTTAGTTTATCGAAGAAATCTTGTAAGAACTTCATAAATACGATTAGCTATATTGAATTAAGTCAAGTCCTTGTCTTAGTATTTTCTGGATATCGTTTTTCGAAACATCGACGAATTCGCAAAGTGCCAAGTCTTCTTCGATAACCTCGTAAATACCCAAAGCTTCCATGTCATCATAGTCCTCAGCCAAAATAGCTTTCATGAGGTAAGTGACATAAATATCCATTGGGAGCACCTTTTCGAGGTTGCCAGACTGAACGAATGAGCGTTGCTCACCGTGGGTATTTGTGTCCAGCACAAACTCTCTTTTTGTATTGGCAAACAGCCCAAATGCCCTTTGAAAGCTCAGCTTATTGAAAGTTGGTAGTATCCAACCCAAAAACTCTTCCTTATCTCCTTCCGGGATAACAGTTACCTGGTTGGCAAAGAATCCTAAGAAACCGTCTTTTCCAACTGCTTCGCCTGAAAGCACATTCCCTGAAATCACTCTGACGTGATCCGATTTAAGGTTACCTTCTAAGAACCTGCCTACATTGGCTCCTGAGTATGTGCTGTAATACTGTGGATTGCTCACCTCAGAACCACAAACTGCTATCACTTTAGAGGCATCGTATATTCCCTCAAGAAACAGCTTTCCTATCTGAATCACGCCATAAGGCGAAACAGTCCAAACAAGGTCTCCTTTATTAATTGGATCAAGGTGGTGGATTTGAACACCCACATTGCCAGCAGGGTTCGGCCCGGAAAACTTATTGACTTCGGCACCTTTCACATGCGCAAACATGGGAAGCACTTCAGCGTCAGCATTGGTGTTAACATGTACAACGCCTGGTGTGAATTTCTTAAGAACATCTATACCAGCCTGAAAGAATTGATCCTGCCCCTTAAATAAGATGCCATAGTTAGGAGAAAGGGGGTTGGTATCAAATGCTGAAATAAATATCGCCTTCGGTGTGGCAGTTGGGTCGGCTATACTTCCGAAGGGGCGCTGAATAATATTTGGCCATACACCACTCTTAGTCAGGAGCTCCGTAGCTGTTTCCTTTGTAAGAGAGCTCATTTCGGACACCGTGAACTTGGTAAACTGCTCGTGTGTTATTTTCTTGTCCGCAAGGATCTTGATCTCAAGAAGCTTTCTTTTCTCACCCCGCTTTATTTCAACTACCTCCCCGCTAACAGGCGAAGTGTACATTACGTTTTCCTGAAGCCTGTCGAAAAACAGGGGTGTACCAGCCTTCACGCTGGCTCCTTCTTCCACCAGTAGTTTGGGGCGAGTAATTCTCTGAAAGTCGGTTGGTTTGACTGCGAAAGTCTCAGGTTGTTGAATTTCACCAATTTTTTCCTCGGCCTTGCCTGCGAGATTGATATTAAACCCTTTTTTGAGCTTTACGAATTTAGACATTTTCAATAGGTAAAATAGACCGAAATCCTTTAAAACGTGGCAAAATTAATAAAATTTAACTCAACTAAAAGGTAAGTGAAATTATTCGTGTGAAGGTTTTTTACCACCCTCATTTTCACTTACATAAACAGCACATTTAAGCAATTGTTGGTTCACTAGGACTTTTTTCCTTGATGAATTCTGCTACCCGCTCCATTAACCACATGGGAGTGGACGTAGCTCCACAAATACCTATATTTTCAGCATCGACAAGCCAGTTCAAGTCCAGCTCCTCTTCGCTCTCAATAAAGTAACTTCTTGGATTGATGGAAAGGCATACTTCGTACAAAGCCCGTCCATTTGAACTCTTTTTTCCGGCAACAAACAACACCACATCCTGCTCTTCCGAAAACTTCCTCATTTGAGGCTCTCTGTTCGACACCTGGCGGCAAATGCTATCGTTGGCATCGAAATCCTGAATTCGCAGCTCACCCTTATTCTCACGAATTCGGTCTTCAATGAGCGCTTTGATATGATAAAAGCCCTTTGTTGACTTGGTAGTTTGGCTAAAGAGCGTGATTGGCCTGGAATAGTCGAGCTTATCCAAATCCTGGTCTGTCATAATAATAACAGCCTCTTCTCTGGTTTGCCCGGCAAGCCCAATTACCTCTGCATGCCCCTCCTTGCCATAAATGACAATCTGCCCCTCCACTTTTTTCATATTGTCGTAGGCGTGCTTCACTCTATTCTGGAGTTTCAACACAACCGGGCAAGAGGCGTCTATTAGTTCAATATTGTTTTCAAGAGCCAATTGATACGTTTCCGGCGGCTCGCCGTGTGCTCTAATCAGCACCCTTGTATTGTGGAGGTTTTTCAGGTCGTCCCGGCTGATAATCCGGAGACCTTTCTGGTAAAGGCGCCTGACTTCCATGTCGTTGTGAACGATGTCGCCCAGGCAATATAACTGACCATTGTCTTCCATTTCATCCTCTGCCATTTTAATGGCAAATTCAACTCCGAAACAATACCCAGAATTTTTGTCGATAGTAATGTTCATAACGCTTTTTCCTGCCCTACTTGCTTCGTTGATCGATTTCAAAATTTTGAAACAAGCTTTTAGTTCTTGTTTCGATCAACTCCGGAAATTAATTTGCTCGTGGCCAGGTTGGTAATGAGCTCTATTTGTTCCTCAAAGGTAATATGTGTGGTGTCAATTTCAATAGCATTTGCTGCCTTCTTTAAGGGACTCTCTTTTCTGGAGGTGTCTATTTCGTCTCGGGATCGCAGGTTTTCAATCACTTCCTCCAACTCTACGAGCTGGCCTTTGCCTAATAACTCCTTCTGACGTCTCTCAGCACGCACATATAGGTCGGCTGTCATAAATATTTTAAGGTCTGCATCAGGAAATACCACAGTACCAATATCTCTTCCATCCATCACCACCCCTTTGCTCTTGCCCATTTTTCTTTGCTGAGCTACCAAGGCATGCCTTACTTCCTTAATGGCACTTACATCGCTTACCTTTTGTGATACATCCATTCCCCGTATTTCTTTTTCTACGTTCAACCCATTTAAATACACCTCATTTACCTTCTTGGTAGCATTGTAATGAAATGTTATATCAATTTGTTCAAGTGCCTTCGAAACTGCCCTGGGGTCAGTAAGCGAAACATGGTTGTCAATAAAATACAAAGTAACCGATCTGTACATGGCACCTGTATCTATGTAGATGTAACCCAAAAGACCAGCAACGGCTCGTGCTGTTGTGCTTTTTCCGCAACCCGAGTAACCATCGATAGCAATTACTATTTTTTGCATCAAATATCAGTTATTGAATATTAGCAGTCCTTGAGCGGGCAAGGTATGGGTTTTCCTTTTTTAATTGTGCGGGCTTTCTGGGTTTTAAACTGAGAAGCCCTGCAACCTTCAAAAAGAACTGATGATGCAAAAATCAATAATATAGCCGCAAGTCCTTGTATTGAGCGGGGGAAATTTTTCATGGTTTAAAGGTAATCATAGATCAGCTAACGATAAAAAGCTAGCTAGAAATACACCCTTTCGAAATGTCCGAAAGGGTGTACGTTAACCTATCACTCAATTGACTTGCACTTGCCTGTCAAGACCTTGCTCTACTCTTTTCACCCACCCTTTGGCTATTTCATAGTAGTGAAAGGCCTCGTCCATTCCATCCTTATGGCTATCGTAAAGAGGAATGTGAATATCCTCTTCACCTTTGTGAAACTTGTGTTTGAACACCAGGCCGATCTTTTCTATGTGGGCATGACCGGAGGTAATAATCACTTCCTTTTCCATCCGGCAACTAAGTATCCGGCTGAGGTCAATCACCAGCGACTGCACTTTGGAGCTGGCATACCTACTAAAAAGGAGTTTTTTGTGGAGCGTATCCATCACCAGAAACTTTCCTGGCAGATCCTCGAAATCTGTGATATCCAACTCGTTTTCCAGGCTTATCTTCTTTAAATAATCAGGTGGGGTTCTTCTGGAACTAAGCTTTTTCTTTATATAGAAAAGCACGATTGGGAGCAAAATGGCCAAAGCGACCAATATTTCTATTGTCTTCATTGCAATAACTTTTTGAGAATGATCAGATGTGAAAAAAACTATCTTCCTGGCACCAATAGTGCAGGGCAGGATCAAACCGGATACCGGTATCAAAAAGCTACTTTAAAAAAACTGATGGTAGAGTGAAAATACCTTTAACGTATTTGAAGGAGGGAGATTTCTTCGATCTTCGGGCGATACCGATTCGCTGACGCTAACAAAACGTCCAACCAGACCAACGAAATGAGGGAAATGATTTTTGGATCTGATATCATCTTCAACTTCCTCTCCGGCCAGTACACTCTGCAGATCGAGAGAGTGGAGAATTTGGCTTTTAAGATGGACAGCATTGTCAACTTTGGAACCTCCGTGGTGGGGCAACGAAAAACCACTGACGGACAACAGCCCCCAGAAGCAAAGCGTAACAACAAATAGTGTCCTTTTCAACTTCATCGTCGAATTGTATACTTTAACGAAGATCAACGGCATTGTGTTGTGAACACCAAAGAATATTTCGTCAAGCCGAAGATACGTAATTTAATACAGCACAAATAGAGCGACCCAGGAAAATTATAAGAGCCCTCTGAAAGATTGACAAACGGCTATCTCGCATTGCTTAAGGTCAGCCCGGTTACCTGCTGTTGATGATGGAGGAAACATCAAGCTACCAAATATCAGGTTTGAGGCGGCATTTTTGCGGCTTCGGTTGTCGGCTTTACCATCTTTTATTCAGCCTTCTTATATTGGAAGTGCATCAAACTTTTAGGAGCAATGGATCAGGCAGCGCAAACTATGATCGACAACCTGGAGAAAAACTCCGGAAAGTCGCTGGATGAATGGATAGCACTAGTAAAAAGCACCGGGCTTTCGAAACATGGTGAAATAATCAAGCTTTTGAAGGAAATGCACGGCCTCACACACGGGTACGCCAATTTGGTGGCTCACAAGGCGAAGGGATCCGATGCGGGCTCAGCAGCCAACCTCGCCGACCTGGTTACAGAACAATATAAAGGCAAAGAGGCTTTAAAGCCCATTTACGATCAGCTGATGGTGGAAATAAAGAAATTTGGCGTCGACGTGGAAGTAGCGCCGAAAAAGGCCTACGTGAGCCTGCGACGCAAAAAGCAGTTTGCTATGCTCACACCCGCTACTAAAACCCGCTTCGAAATTGGGGTCAACTTGAAAGGAGACGAATCAAGTGGCGTTTTGGAAAAAATCACCTCGGCTAATTCCATGTGTTCGCACAAAATCAAACTTGAGTCTGCCGGAGAAATCTCCGCTGAAACTATAGGATGGTTGAAAGAAGCCTACGAGCAGGCAGGGTGAGTTCAGGCAGTACACTGTCAGAACCTCGCCGCCATTAACAAATTCAAATCTTTGTACTTAAGATTGAACTTGCGGGCGAGATGAGGGTTGGTAAGGCTTCCTTTGAAAGTATATACGCCTTTCATGAACCACTTGTGAGTAAATATCATATCGCCAACGCTCCCCACTTCTGCTATTTGCATCAGCACCGGAGTGAATATGTTGCTAAGCGCTGTTGAGGCGGTTCTGGCCACTCTGGAAGCGATATTGGGTACACAGTAGTGAATAACACCGTGTTTTCTAAAAACCGGATCGTTGTGAGTTGTTAATTCGGCTGTTTCAATGCAGCCCCCCTGATCAATGGTGACGTCAATGATGATAGAATCTTGTTTCATTTCCATCACCATTTCCTCTGTCACTACACATTTGTTTCTCCCCTTTTCCACCCTCATAGCGCCAATGACCACATCGGCATTTTTCAGAGCCGTCAGCAAAGTGGTATGATCGAGGGTAGATGTATACACCTGCTGACCAAGGGCATGTTTTACACGCCGTAATTTATAAATGTGGTTATCGAAAATTTGAATATCCGCTCCAAGACCGAGTGCGGCTCTCGCAGCATGCTCCGCTACTGTTCCCGACCCAAGGATAACTACCTGCGTCGGTGGCACGCCAGTAATACCGCCAACAACTACCCCCTGCCCTCCATTCACATTACTGAGGTATTCCGCTGCTATGAGCATGACTGTGCTGCCTGCAATTTCACTCATAGCTCTTACCAACGGCAGTCCGCCTACCTTGTCTTCAATTAGCTCGTAGGCCAGGGCAGTTACTTTCTTTTCGTTGAGTGCATTGATGAAGTGAGCCGATTGACGCCCTGTCTGAATGGCAGAAAACAGCGTTTGGCCACTTTTCATGTAGCTAATCTCCTCCGACATGGGTGGCTCCACTTTGAGCATGATATCGGCAGAATAGACTTCTTTGGCAGAATAGACAATCTTTGCTCCAGCCTCGCTATAGTCTTTATCAAGGAATTTAGCCGCTTTTCCGGCGCCCGTCTCTACCCAAACCTCGTGACCTCCCGCCACTAAAACGGCTACTGAAGATGGCTTCAGCGCTACCCTGTTCTCCTGAAGTGACCGCTCACGAGGAATGCCGATAAAAAGCGATTTATCCCCCTCTCTTACCTTCAGAAGTGATTCCTGCGGATACAGGGATTGTTCTTTCGCTAGTTCCTCCACTTCCTTTCGGTACTTGTCAGCCATATCTCTCGAGCAAAATCTTCCGTTGGTTTTCTGACACTAAGATAAGGGTAATTTTGAGGTATTCTTCGGGCAGCAACGAGGGAATTTTAGAAGGCCACTCGATGAAACAATAATTTCCCGAATAAAAATACTCATCTACACCAATATCAGCTGCCTCCGCCTCAGACTTGATCCGGTAAAAATCAAAATGATAAATAGTCTCCCCTTCAGTGGTTTCGTACTCATTCACGATCGAAAAAGTGGGGCTACTCACATTGTCAACCACCTCCAGTTGCTCGCAAAGCTCCTTAATCAGCGTGGTCTTGCCAGCACCCAGCTCACCTTCAAAAATCCACACCTTGCCTTCGCCCGCCTGTCCAATTATTTGACTGGCAATTTCCGGAAGCTGGGCAATATCCTCACAAAACAATTCTGTAGTCAACTCAGCCTCCCTTGGGTGTCAGGTAAATAATAGGAATGATCATCTCTTCGAGGGAAACACCGCCATGCTGGAAAGTGTCCTTATAAAAATTGACATAATAGTTGTAGTTGTTGGGATAAGCGAAGAAATAATCCTCCACAGCAAAAACGTAGGAAGTAGAAACATTCACCTTTGGCAGGAACATCTCTTCAGGCTTTTTGGCGACAAACACATCCTGCCCGTCGTACCCAAGATTCTTGCCTTGTTTGTAGCGCAAATTGGTATTGGTGTTTTTATCACCGACAATCTTGAAAGGCCTTTTCACCCTGACCGTGCCGTGGTCGGTTGTGATAATTGTCCTGCACTTCTTTTCAGATATCTTTTTTAACGCATCCAAAAGCGGCGAGTGTTCGAACCACGATTTGGTAATCGAGCGGTAGGCGGCCTCATCCGGAGCCAGTTCCCGGATCATTTCCAGGTCAGTGCGGGCGTGCGACAACATGTCCACAAAATTATAAACGATCACATTAAGGTCGTTATTCATCAGGTTGTTGAAATTATCCAACAAATGCTTGCCCTGATTTACATGGATTATCTTGTGATATGATGACTTGATATTCAACCTGTTGCGCTGAATTTGCCGCTTCAGAAAGTCTTCTTCATGGTTGTTTTTTCCGTCGTCGGTATCCTCTCCCACCCAAAGATCAGGATGATGTTTTTCCATTTCACTCGGCAGCATACCAGAAAATATCGCATTGCGGGCATAGGCTGTGGTTGTGGGAAGGATAGAAAAATAAGTTTCCTTCTCTTTAATATTAAAGTATTGAGAAATGACAGGTTCTAATATCTCCCATTGGTCATACCTCAGGTTGTCGATCACTATAAAAAACAACGGGTCATTTTCTTTCAGCTGAGGAAATACCTTTTTCTTCATCAGCTGATGCGAAAGCATTGGTTTTTTGGACTCCGGATCGTTAAGCCAGTCCTTATAATAGTCCGCTATGAACTTAGTGAAGTTTTTGCTCGCTTCTGCTTTTTGCATTTCGAGCACCTCAGCCATGCTTTTATCCTCTGTATTTTCTATTTCCAGCTCCCAATACACCAGCTTCTTGTACACCTCCACCCACTCCTCGTAGTCCATGTGCTCACTGAAAGCCATACTTATGTTCCGAAAGTCCTGCTGATAACTTTGGTTAGTATGCTCGCTCACCAGCCTGCGGTTATCGAGGATTTTCTTGACAGACAGAAGGATTTGATTCGGATTAAGTGGCTTGATAAGATAGTCGGCGATTTTTGCTCCTATCGCTCCCTCCATGATCTCTTCCTCTTCACTCTTGGTAATCATCACCACAGGAAGACTTGGATGGGTCGATTTAATATAGCTCAACGTTTCTAGCCCCGTCATTCCAGGCATGTTTTCATCGAGGAAGACAATATCAAAATCATTATGATCGCATTGATCCAACGCATCTGCACCACTAATCACCGGTGTGACTTTGTATCCCTTGCTTTCAAGAAATAAGATGTGAGGTTTAAGCAGGTCTATTTCGTCATCGGCCCAAAGAATGGAATATTTTTGCATAGTGGCTTTACTTTAAGAAGCTGAGTGATCAATTTACACCCAAAATTCAGTACAACTAGTTTGAACAAAAAGAAAATAATAAACGATCCGGTATACGGTTTTATCACCATACAAAGCGATCTGATTTTTGATATTATCCAACACCCTTACTTTCAGCGGTTAAGAAGAATCAAACAGCTCGGGTTGAGCGACTTTGTTTACCCGGGAGCACTTCATACCAGGTTTCATCATGCGCTGGGGGCTATGCATTTAATGACAATTACCCTCGACAACCTGAGGAGCAAAGGTCACGAAATTTCTCCGGAAGAATACGAAGCGGCACTCATTGCCATTCTACTTCATGATATCGGCCACGGCCCATTTTCACATACCCTGGAGTTCAGCTTGATGAATGGCATAGGTCACGAGCATATATCTGTACTCCTTATCAGTAAGCTTAACGAGTATTTCGAGGGAAAGCTTACTCTTGCCTTCGATATTTTCAAAAATAAATATCATCGTACCTTTTTCAACCAACTGGTTTCAAGCCAACTTGATATAGATCGGCTCGACTACCTGAAAAGAGATAGCTTTTTCACGGGGGTTTCCGAAGGCACCATTGGTGCGGACCGCATCATCAAGATGCTCGACATCCGGGACGGACAGTTGGTAGTGGAAGAAAAAGGCATTTACAGTATCGAAAATTTTCTGAGTGCCCGGCGGCTCATGTACTGGCAGGTATATCTTCACAAAACCTCAGTGGCTTCGGAGAAAATGATGATTCAGCTCATTAAACGAGCCAAGTGGCTGGTGCAAAACGGCACATCTATCAAAGCCACGCCAGCTTTCAGTATTTTTCTTGAAAGAAACATCTCCCTAAAGGATCTTCAGGACGACCCCGAGCTACTTGATGTTTTTGCATCACTCGACGACTACGACATTTGGGGCTCTGTGAAATTCTGGACCAGTTATGACGACAAGGTGCTGAGCATGCTCTCCACCATGCTGCTGCAACGCAAGCTATTTCAGATTGTGATGTCAAATGATAAAATTGAGGCGTCGGTAGCGGAAGGGCTGAAGACGAAAATTCAATCTCAACTGGGTGTAAGCGAGGACGAAGCCAACTACTTTATCGGCAAGGGAAGCATCAGCAACAAAGCGTATATCGCTGAAGGGCAAACCATCAATATTTTAACCAAAGCAGGGCAAATTGTCGATGTTGCCACTGCGTCGGACCTCCCAAACATCAAGGCCATGAGCAAAATCGTAACTAAACACTATCTATGCTGGCCCAAAATTGTATCTTTGTAACACAGAAATTTGAGGCCCATTTCGCATGGAATTTACCCTGGCACAAATCGCTCACATTCTTAATGGCGAGCTAAAAGGCAACGGTCAAGTAAAAGTAAACAGAGTAGGCAAAATTGAAGAGGGTGGCGAAGGGGCAATTACCTTTTTGTCTAATCCTAAATACGAGCCTTTCATCTACAAGACCACAGCATCGGCTGTGATCGTCAGCAAAGGCTTTAAACCGAAAGGCGAAATTTCGGCCGGTCTAATCCTTGTCGACGATCCATATTTAAGTTTTACAGCACTACTGGAAGAGTACCATAAATTGGTCAGCTTTCAAAAATCGGGGGTTGAGCAACCATGCTTTTTCGCTGATACGGCCACCGAGGGAAAAAACACCTACAGAGGGGCCTTCTCTTATGTTGGAAAAAATGTCAGGCTTGGTGACAATGTAAAAGTTTATCCAAATACCTACATAGGCGACGATGTAACCATTGGCAACAACACCATTATATACGCAGGCGTAAAAATTTACTCCAGAACGAAAATTGGGAATTACTGCACGATACATTCCGGTGCTGTCATTGGTAGCGATGGGTTTGGATTTGCTCCTCAAGCCGATGGTAGCTACAAAACAATTCCGCAAGTGGGGAATGTGGTGCTGGAAGACCATGTAAGCATTGGTGCCAACACCACCATTGACTGCGCCACTTTTGATTCAACGATCATCAGGGAAGGCGTGAAGCTCGATAACCTTGTTCAAATCGGGCATAATGTGGAAATAGGGAAGCACACAGTCATCGCTTCTCAAACAGGTATTTCGGGGTCTTCGAAAGTTGGCGAATACAGCATGATTGGCGGGCAGGTGGGGCTTGCAGGACACATCCAGCTTGGAGCACGCACTAAAATCGCCGCACAGTCGGGCATCAACAAGTCTATCAAGGAAGAAGGAAAAATCCTTTTTGGGAGCCCGGCATTTGATCATTTGCAGTACATGAAGTCCGCCATGCTTTTCAAAAGACTTCCTGAACTAAACCAGAAGATCAGAGAACTTGAAGAAAAAATTATAAATTTGACGTCGCTAAAGACAGACGATGAACATTAGGCAGCAAACCGTAAAAGAGAAAGTAACCGTTTCAGGCGTAGGCTTACACACAGGCGTCCATACCACAATGACGTTTGTGCCAGCTCCACCCAACCACGGCATAAAGTTTCAAAGGGTAGACCTTGAAGATCAACCAACTATCGATGCCGATGCGGACTTAGTGGTGGATGTTTCCCGTGGCACTACCCTGGAACAAAACGGCGCCAGGGTGAGTACAACCGAACATGCTTTAGCTGCTTTGGTGGGCTTGGAAATAGACAATGTGTTGATCCAGCTTGACGGCCCGGAAGTGCCGATTATGGACGGAAGTGCGTTGCTGTTTGTAGAAGCGATTCAAAGAGTAGGAGTTGAAGAGCAAAATGCTCAACGAAACTTTTTCGAGGTACCGGAAAGCATCTTCTACAGAGACAAAACCAATGAAATAGAAATTGCTGCCCTCCCGCTGGACGACTACAGGGTGACTGTAATGGTTGACTACAACTCGCCAGTGCTGGGAAGCCAGCATGCTACATTGACGAATGTAGGCGAGTTTGCCACTGAGATTGCTTCATGCCGCACGTTCTGCTTTTTGCATGAACTTGAAACGCTGCATAAAAACAACCTCATCAAAGGTGGCGACCTCAGCAATGCTATTGTGGTAGTAGACAGGGTAGTTGAAGAACACGAACTGGACAGCCTTGCGAAGCTTCTTGGCAAGCCCAAGGTACAAGTGAAGAAAGAAGGCATCCTCAATAACGTCGATTTACGGTACAAAAACGAGCCCGCCAGACACAAATTGCTGGATGTAATGGGAGATCTTGCCCTTGTTGGCCGTCCTATTAAGGCCCAGATTTTGGCTGCCAGACCAGGTCACGCTGCCAATGTAGCTTTTGCAAAGAAGCTCAAGAAAGTAATGCAGAGCTCTACCAACGACGGCGTACCTTACTACGACCCAAAAATACCTCCTGTATTAGACATCAATAAGATTACTAACATACTTCCGCATCGGTATCCCTTCCTTTTGATCGACAAAATATTTCATTTGGATGAGAAGTGGGTAGCGGGAGTGAAAAATGTAACCTACAACGAGCCTTTCTTCCAGGGTCATTTTCCTGGCAATCCGGTAATGCCCGGGGTACTTCAGGTAGAGGCAATGGCACAAATAGGCGGTATATTGGTACTGAACACTGTGCCAGACCCCGAAAACTACTGGACCTACTTCCTGGGAATTGAGGGGTTCAGGTTTCGAAAAATGGTGCTTCCCGGCGACACCCTGGTAATTCGTTGTGAGCTTTTGGCACCTATCAAAAGAGGAATTGCCAAAATGAGAGGCGAGGCCTATGTTGGTTCCAACCTGGTTTGTGAAGGTGCAATGACCGCCAGCATAGTTAGAAAAGACGTATGATCCATCCGCTAGCATATGTTCATCCTGAAGCCAAGGTAGGGCCCAATGTAACCATTGAGCCCTTCGCTGTGATACATCACAATGTGGAGATTGGCGAAGGCACCTGGATTGGCTCGCATGCGGTAATTTACGAAGGTGCCCGCATCGGCAAAAATGTAAAAATATTCAACGGCGCCTCTATTTCTACCATCCCTCAGGATCTTAAATTCAAAGGGGAGTCAACGGAGACTTTTATAGGCGACGGCACGTCCATACGTGAATTTGTCACCATTAGCCGTGGTACTTCCGACAAACTGAAGACTGTTGTGGGCAGCGACTGCCTGATCATGGCTTATGCCCACGTAGCCCACGATTGCACTATCGGCAATAACTGTATTCTTGGCAACTCAGTGCAAATAGCCGGACATGTGGTGATTGATGACTGGGCCATTATCAGTGGAACCACAGCCGTTCACCAGTTTTCCAGAATCGGCTCCCACGTAATGGTTTCGGGTGGTTCACTTGTAAGAAAGGACATCCCTCCATTTACCACTGCTGGTAGAGAGCCTTTAAGCTTTTGCGGCATTAACTCTGTAGGTCTTCGCAGAAGAGGGTTCAGTAACGAAAAAATCAACGAAATACAGGACATCTATCGCTATATCTATTTCAGAGGCCTCAATCACTCCAAAGCCATTGAACTGATTCTTGCCGAAACTCCTCACTCCGACGAAAGAGATCAGATTGTTGACTTTATCAGGTCATCGGAAAGAGGGATAATGAAGGGTTTTGCCGTCTGACATGGAGATTGTGCTCGAAAATGCCGGCAAGCGCTATTTGCGTGAGTGGATTTTCAAGAATTTGAGCTATACTTTTAAAAAAGGCTCCTCCTACGCCATTACAGGAAGAAATGGAAGTGGAAAATCCACGCTGGCAGCCGTTCTGAGCGGGCAGTTAATTCCTTCTGAAGGAACAGTAAAACACTATATTGACGGTAAAGTACTCGATGAGCACCTGGTTTACAGGCATACGTCGCTGGCTGCACCCTATCTGGAGCTCATTGAGGAATTCACACTATCCGAAATGGTCAACTTCCATTTCAGCCTTAAAAGCCTGGAAATTGGCAAGTCGAAAGAGGACGTCCTACCCTTCGCATGGCTGGAAGACTCGGCACAGAAACAAGTGAAGCATCTTTCGTCTGGCATGAAACAGCGGTTCAAGCTAGCTCTCAGTTTTTTGAGTGCCACACCGCTTCTTATCCTTGATGAGCCCACAAGTAATTTGGACACCAATGGAATAAATTGGTATTTGGAACGTTTGAATTCTGTGCTACAGGATCGGTTGGTGGTGATTTGTTCCAACCAGTCCTATGAATATGAAATGTGTAGAAACACTATTTCAATTGAAGAATTCAAGTGAAACATTGGATTATTCCTATTTGAATTTTTTAAAGCGTAATTAGGTATAATTTTCAATTTCTGCTATTTTTGAAAAAGGTTAATTTTTAGTTATAACTAAATCCACATGAACAAACTATCTAATCTATTCACAGCAACAACAATTTTCGCATTGATTATTTTTATCAGTTGCGGAGGCAAGGACGACCCGGGAACAACAGAGCCGGATCCCGTAGCCGAGCGTCTCGCATTACTCCTCAATGGAGGTACAGAGTGGTCAGTAGCGGCCGGAGCAGTTAAGCAAGATGGCGTAGCAGCCACTGAATGGGACGGCTTCGGACTGAAATTTACTGGTTCTGGCAGTAGCGGCAGCTACACAGCTACTGGTAGACCAGCAGCCTCAGAGGTACCCAACGTTGACGTAGTTTGGCCAGCAAGCGGTACCTGGTCATTTGGTGACGGCGCAACAGCCGGAGAGAAAGACATTAGCAAAATTGTGAGAAGCGATGGTGTCACTATGGCTGCTTCGGTAACGTCTACCAAGCTTAGTCTGACATTCACTATCGAAGATACTGGTGCAGGCCGTATGCAAGGTGTAGCCGGTACCTGGGTGTTTGAATTCCCTAACTAATATCGATCTCAGATACAACTAATACAAAGGCCCTGGACGGGCCTTTTTTTATTGTCTGAAGCTGATGACTGTGACCCCACTACCGCCTCTCTCCACATGTTCGTCGGCCATCCGCTCAATGAACTTATTGCCACTCAGGTAGCGCCTGATCACTTCTCTGAGAATGCCGTCGCCCTTGCCATGTACGATCCTCACCTCGTGCATGCTGAAAAGCACTGAACTATCTATAAAATCGTCAACTAACTGAATAGCTTCGTCGGCTCTCTTTCCTCTGAGGTCAAGATTGGGGGAAAAGTCGGCCCTTCTTTGGTTCATGTCGATCCCCTTAAAGACGCCACCTACGCTCTCCCGCTTCAAGCTCTTTTTCCCCTGGGACGACGATTTTACTTTTTCAAGACGGTTGAGTGCAATGTGAGATTTTAGCTCTCCCATGAGCACTTCTGCTTTCTTTCCCCGAATGGAGACCACTTCACCAGCCGACTCCTGCCCGGCCATCCTGACCTTGTCGCCTACTTTTATCTCGCCAGCCACAGTTGTCCATACAGGCTTTTTCTCCTCCACTTCCTCAGTCAGCGAAACTTGTATATCTGTGAGCTTTTGGCGCACTTCTTTTGTCTTTTCCTTTTCGGCCTTGTTTTCTTTTATCTCCCTGATAGTATTTTCTACCGCTTTATTGGCGTCGAGTACAATTCGCTTGGCTTCCTGCTTGGCTTCCTTAATAATCTTGCTCTTTTCTGCATCCAAATGAGCTTTCAGGTCCTGGTAGTCTTTGAGTATTTTTTCAAGCTCAGTGTCCTTTCGGTTAACACTCTCGTACCTGGTTTGAAAATCATTTTTAGCGGCTTCCAACTCGTTGATGAGCGTTTCAAACTTCACCTGCGAATGCCCAACAAGGCCTTTCGCCCTTTCGATCACCGCATTTGACAGCCCAATATTTGCGGCCATTTCCAAGGCGAAAGAGCTCCCTGGTCGTCCCACTTCCAGTTCATACAAAGGCTTCAACTGATTTACATCGTATCTCATAGCCCCGTTGATGATGCCTGCATTCTTCTCAGCCATACTCTTCAGATTGCCATAATGCGTAGTAATCACTCCAAAGGATTGCTTTTTGTACAATTGCTCCAGCACGCCCTCCGCAATAGCTCCACCAAACTGCGGCTCGGTGCCAGCGCCAAACTCATCAATCAGAAACAATGTCTTCCCTCCTGCATTTTCGAGGAAAAAACGCATAGAAGTGAGGTGAGAACTGTAGGTACTTAGGTCATTTTCCAGCGACTGTTCATCGCCCATATCGATGAAGATCTTATTGAAAACCCCCATGACCGAGTCGTCTCTAACGGGTACCAAGAGACCGCACTGTAGCATGTATTGCAATAAGACGACGGTTTTCAGGCACACCGACTTGCCGCCGGCATTTGGCCCCGAAATAATCAGAATGCGCCTTTCTGCATCAAGCTCAATATCCAGAGGAACAATAGGCTTTTGGGCCTTTTTGTGCAAAAGATAAAGAAGAGGATGAACCGCCTTGTGCCAAACAATGACCGGATTTTCGTCTATGACAGGCAGCAAGCCATTGATTTCGATGGCAAGCAAAGCCTTCGCCCGTATAAAGTCAATCGCACCAAGAAAATGGTAAGCTTTTTCCAGCGCAGGAATATGAGGCCTTAATTGATCAGTGAAATTTCTAAGAATTCGGATGATTTCCCTTCTTTCTTCCAGCTCCAGCTCCCTTATACGGTTGTTGATCTCCAGGGCCTCGGCCGGCTCCATAAACACAGTTTGTCCTGTTGCCGACTCATCATGAATAAATCCTTTCAGCTTGCGCTTGTGTTCTGCCAGTACCGGAATAACCAAACGCCCGCCCCTTACGGCAATGGAACCATCGTCGGGCGACCACCCCTGTTTTTGTGCGTCTTTGCTTATGTGATCCATTACCCTCCTCAGCGAGGAATGCTCGCTGACCATTGAGGCCCTTATTTGCATAAGCTCTTTGGAGGCGTTGGCTCTCAGCTTTCCTGTGTCATCAATAATAGCCTCAAACCATTTAATAATATCGGTGGGAAGATCTACCATCCCTGATAACCCGTGCAGCGTCGGGCACTCTTCGGCATGTTTTGTCAGCACAGACTGAAGTTGAATAATGGTGCTGAGTGACCGTTTAAGGTCGTAGGCTTCTTCTTCCTCCAGGTAAGTACCGCTAACCTTCATTTTGGCAAGCTGTTCCGCCGGATCAATGTAGTTGGCGTCGGGCAGTCTGTTACCTGCCGCAAATAACCGTCTAAGCTCCTCAGTTTGAATCAAAAGCCTTTTCAGGTACTTCAAGTCGTCTGAAGGCTTCATCTTCTCCACATGCCTTGTGCCGAGGCTGCTAAGGCATTTGGCGGCCACCATTTCACGGATTTTATCGAAGCCGGTTTTGGCCTCGAAGGTATCAGGAAAAACCCTCATAGCGACTCCCCTGATTCTTCAGGCTCTTTTCGAGAACCCATGTTGCGTCTCACTGAGAGACTATCCACTACAGCCGCATAAATTTTATCCAGCATTTCCACATGCTCAAGGTAATACTCAAAGCTATGTGTATAAACCGAATCCGACACGTTGTGCTTATCAAACAAAAGTTGCTGCTGCTGCTTGTAAAGAGCTGTAGAGGAGTCGTAGGTTAACTTTAGTGAGGCTACCTCCGTTTCCAGCTGATGTATATCGGTAAGGATGCTGATCATTCGTTGAGGCTCAACGATACCAGCAGGAATTTCTTCTTTGTTGCTACATCCAAAGAGAGATATCAAGAAAAGGCCACCAAGGCTCCAAAAAACATTTTTCACCGACAAAATTTAGCTAAATAAATTCTAACTTTAAACCCCAAACCAAGAGTAATGAAGGATTTCCTCAAGAAGCTGCGAAGATATGAGATTGAGATCAGGAAGGCAATCACCTCACAAATGCAGGGAGATTTTCATTCGATCTTTAAAGGCTCCGGTCTGGAGTTTGACGACGTGCGTCAATACCAGTACGGAGATGATATCAGAACCATAGACTGGAATGTGACCGCCAAAGGGCACGGTACCTTTGTGAAAACGTTCAAGGAGGAAAAGGAGCAGACGGTCTTCTTCATTCTTGACGTAAGTGCCTCGCAGGAAATTGGAGCCGACGGGCAGCAGAAAATAGATATTGGAAAAGAGCTCTGTGGGCTTTTGGCGCTTTCAGCCATTAAGGAGGGCAGCCAGGTTGGTGTGCTGTGCTATTCTGACAAGAAAGAAAAATACATCAAGCCGGCCAAAGGGCTGAGACACGCCTATCAAATTATAGATAGCTTGTTTAATCTGAAACCATCGTCAACAGGTACTAATCTAAACCTGGGCATAAGAAGCGCCATGAACATGATCCATCGCAAAAGCGTGATCATTATGATTTCCGATTTTGTAGACGATGACTATCAACAGGGCATTAAGGCTTTAGCAAAAAAACACGACCTGGTGGTGATCCACCTGAGCGACAGGAGAGAAACACATTTCCCAAGATTGGGTATAGTGCCATTGTATGACAAGGAAAGCAAAAAAACGATCTGGGTAAACACTTCCGCCCCTGCCTTTCGTAAAAAAGTGGAAACCATCTATCAGGGAAATCAGTATGATCTTGAGAAGTTGTGCAAGAAGAATCAGGCCAACTACCTTTCTATAAGTACCGAAGAAGAATACGTGCCAAAATTGATCCGTTTGTTTAGAGTGAGAAATAAAGTCAGGAAAAGTGGGTAAAACAACGGTTTGTTTCATGGCTGCATGGCTGCTCAGTTGGGGCGCATTGCATAGCCAGTCGGTGAATGTTAAGGGATATTTTCTGGAAGACAGCGTGAAGCTGGGTAGCCCTGCCAGCTATGTGCTTGTGGCCGAGTATCCCGGCAGCATCAAAGTGCTTTTTCCCGATTCTACGCATCGTTTCACCCCGTTCGAATTCAACAAACAAACGTTTTTTCCTTCCAAACTGAGAGATGGTTCAGTGGTGGATAGCGTCATTTATGAGCTTTCCACTTTTGAGCTGGAGCCCTACCAAAGCCTTCAGCTACCGGTGTTTCGCTTAAGAGAAAAAGACAGCCTCAAGGTGATGTCTAACATCGATTCACTGTTTATTGATGGCTTGCTGGACGAAATTCCACAGGATGCCAAATTAAAAGAAACAGTGGGCTACAGTCCGCTGGATTTCGCTTTCAACTATCCATACCTCGTTATTGGTGGGATTCTCTTTCTCATCATTGCTATCACTCTTTTCCTTGTTTTTGGAAAAACGGTGAGGAAAAAGATCACCCTGTACCGGATGCGCAAGAAATATGAGAAGTTCTCCAATAGCTATACTGAGCAATTGAGAGCCGTTCGCAACGAAAGCGGTATCAGGGACGCCGAAATAGCTCTTATACTGTGGAAGACGTATCTGGAATCGCTTGAAAAGATTCCCTACACCAAACTGACCACAAAAGAAATACTGAAAGGCGAAGAGAATGCAAAGCTTCAGACGGCATTGAAAAGTATCGACAGAAGCATTTACGGCCGAATAAACGACAAAGAATTGTTCAAGCAATTCGAGGTATTAGAGGACATTTGTCTGGATAAATACAAAAAGAAGGTAGAGGAGGTGAAACATGGATGAGGCAGCTATAAAAATGGCAGAGGAAACTCCGTGGTTCTTTTTGAAATGGTTTGCGCCCTCAACATTTCAGAATTTTGACTGGGCCTTTCCGGTTGTGCTTTATCTGCTACCTGCCGTGCCCTTACTTTTCCTCTTAAAATGGCTACTGACATTTAAGAGGCAACAAAAATTAGATATTGCCCTTACCAAAACCGACCTAAGGTCTGATCCGCTTAGCGTGCTGAGGTTCTTACCCGGTTTGGTACTGTTTTTTACGTTTTTGCTGCTCATCATTGCTCTGGCGAGGCCGCAGAAGACGAATGAAAAAGTGGAGCAATGGACGGAAGGCATCGATATCATGCTGGTGATTGATATTTCAGAATCCATGCAAATTCAGGATTTTGAGCCCAACAGGCTGGAAGCAGCCAAGCAGGTGGCACGGGATTTCATTACAGGCCGGTTTCAGGACAGGATCGGTCTTGTGGTATTTTCCGGTGATGCATTTTCTATGTCGCCGCTCACCACCGATTACGACCTGCTTAACGCAAACATCAACACTGTAACGTTCGACTTAATTGAAAGCCGGGGAACCGCCATTGGCAGCGCTCTGGCAGTAGGCACCAACCGCATGCGTGAGTCCGATTCCAAATCGAAGGTGCTTATCCTATTGAGCGACGGTGATAATACCGCTGGCAATATTGACCCCATCACTGCCGCAGAGCTTGCCAGGGCCTATGATATTAAGATTTACACCATTGCTATTGGAAAGGAAGGCCGTGTGCCTTTCGGTACCGACTTCTTTGGAAGAACCCGCTTTGTGGAGAATACACTCGACGAAACTACGCTGCGGGAAATTGCCCGAATTGGTGAAGGTAAGTTCTACAGAGCGATCGACAACGACGCATTGGAAAGAGTATTCCAGGAGATTAATGAGTTTGAAAAGGCTGAAATAAAAACGACCCAATTCAAGGATACGACCGATTTTTACACGGTGTACCTGAAATGGGCCATTGCGTTTTTATTGCTTTGGCTGCTGCTCAAAAGCAGCTTTATGAGCAATATACTGAGGGACTAAGGCCTTTAGCTTTGGGATGAGTGCTATTCGTCCTGATCAATTCTATCACCTTTCCCCCCTCCAAAATGGGCATTTATAATTGGCAACACTCGTAGCCCTTTCGGATTGTCCTTTACAATATTGATGAGACCTATTTGCATGCCGCGAAGGCGGTGGGTGGTGTTGATTATACCAATACTCAAGCCATTTTGAGTACCCTTCACAGCATTAACGGCACTGATGGAAATCCCATTCAATGAGCTGTCGGATCCATTTTCAACCTTCAGGAAAATCGGGGCAACTGTGATGCCTGACACCTGCTGACCGCCGATGGCCAGTGCTACATTGATGCCTCTGATTTTCTTCGAGCCCATGCCTACACCAGCAAAGTTAATACCGGTAAGTGACTCTCCGGCGCCAATTCCTACTAGCGCCAAGTTGACTCCTGTCATTTTCTGGCCGGCTCCCATACCAATTCCTGCTACATTAAGGCCAATGGCATTTTCAGAAGCACCCAGTCCTACCAGGGCAAGGTTAATTCCCTTCAGGCTTTCGCCAGCGCCTACGCCGATACCACCGAAGTTAAAGCCGACAGCGTTGCCAGAAGCTCCCATGCCAACGCCTCCAATATTAATGCCTTTGATGTCGCCGCCAGCGCCGACACCGACAAGGCCAAGGTTGAACCCGGTAACGTCGCCACCGGCACCTAAGCCTACACCGCCGATATTAATTCCCGATAACTTGTTGCCAGCTCCAACGCCAATGCCTGCAATGTTGATTCCTGACACGTTTCTCCTTGCGCCAACACCAAATATCCCCAGGCTTATCCCGCTCCTGTTTTCAGAGCCCAATGCCAAAGGGACGCCAACAGAGATGCCATTCACGTCACCAGTATGAAGTTCTTCGTCTTTGGGTGCCCAGGCTGTAATATTGATCCCGTTTACCTTCTCCAGGTTGCTGTCCTTAAAATTAAATCGGATACCCGTGAAGCTTGGAAGGTTGCCAAATCCGATGCCGCCGTTCTTTGAGGGGATGCCAAAGCCCTGAGAAAAGGCGCATTGTGCCGAAAGAACCAGCACAACCAGTGATGAAATCGTAGTCTTTTTCATAGTCCGTTTTTTGAGTTTTTATTGAATGGTAGATGAACACCAGTTGGGTTAGGTTGCATGGGTACGATAGATTTCTCAAGTTTTTTTAGAACCTTTAAAGTAAAATCAAACCTGCGTTCGTCTGCTTATTTGATGAACGAACCTGTTTCACTCACAATGACCGAAAGAAGATCTCAAAACATTGCTGAAGCGTTAAAGCAATACGGGAAACGTCTGTTTGGTTTCATCAGATCGAGGGTTCGAACGCTGGAAGAGGCTGAAGATATCACGCAGGAGGTGTGGTATCAATTCAGTAACCTGGTTGATGTGGAGTCGATAGAGCAGGTAAATGCCTGGCTATTCCGGGTAGCCAGAAACAAGATTACCGACAACTACCGAAAGAAGAAGGTTGATCTTCTGGATGATCAGGCCTTCGAAGATGATGGCGACGGCGATTACATGCTGAGAGACCTTTTGCCATCGGAGGAAGATGTGCCTGAGCTTGAAAACCTGAAGGAAATTTTCAGAAAAGAGCTTTTCGCAGCGCTTGAGGAGCTTCCTGTCAATCAGCAGCAAGTCTTTATCTGGAACGAAATAGAAGATATGACTTTCCAGGAAATGTCAGACCTGACAGGAGAGAACATCAAAACTTTGATATCAAGGAAACGATACGCAGTGCAGCACCTTAGAAAAAAGCTACTGCCGCTTTACAATGAATTAATGAATTAAAATAACATAGTTATGTATACTGAAAATAAGTTCAACCGTGGTAAACACTGGGCGAAGAAGATAGGCCTGATCATCGTGCTTGTGCCGCTTTTCGTGTTCGTGTTTGGCTTTGTTGTCATGACGCTTTGGAACTATACCCTTCCAGCTCTGTTTGGCATTAGCACCATCACATTCTGGCAAGCAATAGCCATTACTATCCTGTCAAAAATTCTCTTTGGTGGATTTCATGGCGGTAAGGGGCACAAACAAAGCCATAACAGGAGCGACTACTGGAAACACCGCTGGAAAAATATGTCAGAAGAGGAAAGAGAAAAGTACAAGAACCGCTGGAAGAATTGGTGTGATACAAGGTGGGATGATGAGCGGAAGGACACTGAAGAGCAAAGCTGAGGTAAGAATTCCCATGATTACCTCAGCGGAATAATCATCCCAATTCCTTCGGGCCCGAGGTTTACATTTTGTAGAATTCGGGCCCAATCTTTTTGGGCACTATGTTGAACCAGGTACATGCTCAAATCAAAAACAAACAAAAAACCACCCTGAAGAAGCACTCCCTTGCCGAAGCCATTCAGTCTATCGGACTGCTTCAATGCATTTTTTGATCTCTCTATCATATAAAGCCCACCAGCCATATAGGCCACATCCAGGGCCGTATTGACCAGAAATATTCTCTCAACTGAATGTTGCTCGCTATAAGCTGCTTGCCAGTCGGCGGCACCGGCATTTCCTCTCATGCTTTGCCACAAAGAAGCACCAGCCAGACCAAGGTTAACAACATTCCAAATTGAATTCATTTGATAGAAGTACTTTTGGGAGCCTTCAGCTTTGGCTTGCAATATGGGGTTTACGGTAAGATTGCCGAGCGCCCAACCACCGAGAATACACATACCGGTGGTGGTAATTTTAACTCTATTACTATCCAACGCCTGCCACGAAGCAACCGCTTCCAGTGCGCCGTCGGGCTGCTGGCCAATAACCGTGTGAAATAAAAAAATCAAAAGGAAGCAGGCTAATGGTTTCATGCCTGGTTAACATCAGGAAAGCCCAAAGGTTGTATTTGGCGGGTAACTTTTTTTTCAACCACCCTTTAATTCCACATTCTCCTCCACCAAAAAGGCCTTCCAGCTTTCCAGCTTTTCCTTTTTCAATACACGTGGAAATTTGTTTTGACCGCCCTCTTTACCCTGCGCTTTCATCCATTTGTAGAAGAGTTGCGATGGAATCAGCTCCACAAAAATCTCTTTCAGGGCAGCAGTGCGCTCCACTTTGTAGTCATCGTTGATCTCCTTCAGTCTGGCATCCAACTTTTCTTTGAACAGCTTTGGGTCGGTTTCGTCTTCAATGCCTATGTACCACCGATGAGCAAAAAGCGACCCGTACTTTTCGCCGGTGACTGTAAACTCCTTCACCCGGATATTCAGCTCATCCGACACCAGCTCCACAGCTTTGTTCATATTGTCCATCGACAAATGCTCGCCGCAGAGGCTGAGGAAATGCTTGGTTCGGCCCGTGATCATGATCTCACAGTCGTCTTTTGACACAAACTTGATCGTGTCGCCAATCAGGTATCGCCAGGAGCCCGAATTGGTAGAAATGAGCAATGCATACTCTTTCCCTTCCTCTACTTCGTCGATTTTATAGGTTTGCGGGTTATCGACCATTTCTCCCTCGGCTGTGAAGTTGGTTTCGTTGAAAGGAATGAATTCATAGAAGATGCCATTGTTCAGCACCAATCGCATCGATTTTGAGAAAGGGATGTACTGGAAGCCAAAGAAACCCTCGGAAGCCAGATAGGTTTCCATGTAAATGAGGGGCTTGGCCAGTAATTTTTCAAAGCTTTTTCGATAGGGATCCATCGAAACGCCACCATGAACAAAAATGGTCAGGTTCGGCCAGATATCGTGGATGGTTTTGACTTTGTAATGGTCAATGATCCTTTCCATAAGAATTTGAAGCCAAGCCGGCACTCCTGAAATAATGCCTATGTCCCAATCCTTTGCCTTTAAAGTGATCTCTTCAATTTTTTCGTTCCAGTCCCTCGTCTTAGCAATCCGCTTACCCGGCTTATAAAAATGCTGAAACCAGAAAGGAATTTGCCCGGCGGTGATGCCGCTCAAGTCGCCCTCAAAATAAGATCCATTTCGCTGAAGTTGCGTGCTGCCGCCCAGCATCAATATACCGGCCGAAAACACTTCGTCGGACACATTGTACTTGGAAAGAGTAAGGATTTGTCTGATGCTGGTTCTCTGGATAGACTTGATCATGTCCTTAGTGACAGGAATGTGCTTCGAGGCCGACTCCGAAGTGCCCGAGCTAAGCGCAAAGTACTTTACCTTTCCCGGCCAGCACACATCCGGCTTTCCCTGCATCAGCTTGTGCCACCAGTTGGCATACATGCTGCTATAATTATGAACAGGAATGTTTCTTTTAAACTCGTCGTAAAAGTGATCGCTGTGTTTGTGCTTGAAGCTGGTCAAAAGCTCATTGAAATGATAGGCCTGACCAAATTCTGTGCCTCGGGCCTGTATCAATAATTTCCTTAGCTCCATCTTCTGAAGGTCGGCCGGAAACGAGTAGTCCTGTTCCAAACTTTCCCTCAGTCTAATTCCCTTCTTTAATAGCTTTCCTATTATCTCCATAAACCGCCAGCAATTGAATTTAATTAGAAAGTTACACAACAAAACATGGAATCAGTAACTCCCTTGATTAATTTTGGATTACGAAAATCGCTAAAAAATGGATATTGATATTGGCAGAAATCTTCAAACTTTTTTAAGCACCATCGATCAAAACAAAGCTAAGTTGATTGCGGTAAGCAAAACAAAGCCCGTAAGCCTCATTATGAAGGCTTACGAAGCAGGACAGCGAGAGTTTGGTGAAAATAAGGTGCAGGAAATGGTAGAAAAGCATGAAGAGATGCCAAAAGACATACACTGGCATTTAATTGGGCATCTGCAGACTAATAAAGTAAAATACATTGCCCCATTTGTCCACCTAATTCACAGCGTGGACAGCGAAAAGCTATTAAGAACCATCGACAAGGAAGCGAAAAAAACCAATCGGGTGATAGACTGTTTGCTACAGGTGCACATTGCGGAGGAAGAAACTAAGTTTGGGCTGTCGGATGATGAAGCGAGACAGCTGCTAAGCCCAGAGGTATTGGACGGCCTGCCTAACGTTCGTATTGTGGGCCTGATGGGCATGGCTACCAATACGGAAAGTGAGGAGCAGGTTAAAAAAGAGTTCCGCCATTTAAAGGCACTTTTCGGAGAATTGAAATCGACAGTTAACCACACAAGAGTCATTATGGCTGAATTATCCATGGGCATGAGTGGAGATTACCAGCTTGCCATTGAAGAGGGCAGCACGATGGTGCGTGTGGGAAGTGCCATTTTTGGTCAAAGGAATTATTCAGCCTAAGTCATAGTTTGTCTCAACACCACGCAGCAGCAGATCAATCATGTCAGATTCAGTCAACAAAAACGCCAAAAGAACCCTTATCGTAGCTTCCGTCTTCGGCGCACTTGCTGTAGGCATCGGAGCCTTCGGCGCTCACTCCCTCAAAGCACATTTGTTGGAAATTGGCCGGTTCGACACCTTTGAATCTGCCGTTCGGTATCATTTTTATCACACATTCGCTTTGCTGGTGGTTGGCTTGCTCCAATTGCGCTTCAACAACAAGTACCTCAGTTGGTCTGCCAATTCTTTTCTGGCTGGCATCCTTCTCTTCAGTGGCTCTCTTTATACGTTGTGCCTGGCCCCCAGCCTTGCGTATCTGGGCATTATTACTCCCTTTGGTGGCCTATTCTTTATTTCTGGCTGGCTTGTCACGGCTTTTGGCGTTAGCCGCCAATAAACCTCTAAATAGCTTTTTGTCCTTTTGTAACAGCTATGCATCCGCTCGTCCGGCCAAAGAAAATTTTTATCTATAAATATAAATAATTTAATTTTTTTTTATACTTTTCGTATAACATAAATGATTCAGACTCGTTAGAGTTGTATAGGTTGTCACTGAAATTGGAAATAGGTAGACAATCAAAAAGAGACTAACTGTTAAACAGCATATATGAATCCATTTGTTCACTCATGTGAACGTCCCAGCTATGGAGTATAAAAGTTAAGGTTAGGTTGATTAGTATTAGTTGTCATAAAAAGTCTTCCCCATTGGGGAGGACTTTTTTTATTTATCAAGTTTGGGTTCCATTTCTTCTTCTAAAGTCATAAAAAGTAATCGTCAGGTTCCAAATCGATTCAAAAAAATATAAGAACCTATAAATTAGACACTTAGATACAGATATAATCAAGTGATTCATTGATAAAATATAACTATTTTTATATTATTTTATACTTTTCCACAACAACTCTACCTTAGCTACGTTGGTAAGGGCATGAACCAAAAATTAAAAGCTATGTGGAAAAGAAAAAATTCAGTTATGTCAATGTGGGCCACCGGCCTTCTTTCGTTAAGTGTTTTAGCATTTACAAGCTGTAATAAGGAGGGAGATGAAAACCTGGGTGAAGGTAGCATGGAGATACAAGTAACTGATGCTCCGGCCGACAATGATGGCATAGAAGCCGTATTTGTGACTGTAACAAATGTAAAAGTAGATGGCCAGGTGGTAGAAGGGTTTGAAGGCCCAAAGACCATCGACATAATGGCCCTGCAGAATGGAAAGACTGAAGTGCTTGCCACAGACAGGTTTACGGCAAAGTCGTATCAAAACATCACGCTAGAGATTGATTCTGAAATGGACGAAGATGGAGATATGCCTGGTTCCTACGTAGAAATGTCCGACGGAACGAAACACAAACTTGCAAGTAGTGCTGGTGAAAAAAGCGAATATACATTCAAAGGTACTAGCCGAGTAATGGCTGATGCAAAATCTACGGTCGTGCTTGATTTTGACTTGAGAAAGTTCATTAGAGAGTCTGATGCTGGTAGTGCTTCAAGTTTTAGCTTTGTTAGCAAGTCTGACCTTGATGGGTACCTGAGGTTTGCCGATGAAGACAATAGTGGTAGCGTGAAAGGAAATTATGACGGGCAAATTGCTGCCGACGAAAAGGTGATCGTTTATGCCTACAAAAAAGGTAGCTTTAACGAAAGCCAGGAAGCTGATGAAGACGCCAGCATCCAATTCAAAAAAGCAGTTGCTTCTTCTGAAATACATGGAGCCCTGACAAAATCTTTTAGTTTCTACTTTCTTGAAGAGGGGGAGTATGAGTTTCACTTTGCTTCATATGAAGAGAATGAAGCAGGCGAGATGGAACTTAACGGATTGATCGATGCCGAAAGCGAAACTAATGTGGACCTGCTCAACAATGTTGAGATACAGGCCGGCGTTCAATTGACACTCAATGTCATTGCCAATGGCATCTAAAGATAAAGGTTAGGTTGATTAGTATTAGTTGCAAAAAGCTCTCTCCTCTGGAGAGGGCTTTTTTTTTGTTGTTGAGTCAATCTCTATGGCAAATGGAGTTGTAGGGGCAATTTTTGCACTTCTTCAGATCATCGGTCTGATCGAAGGGTGTTTCCTCGTCAAATATTTCTTCAAGCAACGTTTTTAGTCCACCCACAAATTCGGGCATAAAAGGCCTGATGTCCTGTACCAGTGTACCCTTCCCTCTCGACCCTTCCGCCTTTAGCTCAAGCTCCACCTGGAAATTGTCGTTGAAAAGCTCCCTGCTATTGTACAGCCCTGCCAGCACTTTGATGTCTTCGGCAACGGCGTTTTTATCGAGATAAAGCATGCCGTAATAGAAGGTCTGCATGGCAGCTTTGTTTCGTTTCGGGTGTTCCCGGTCGAAGAGCGTTTCTATCCCATAAAAAACCTTGTTGTCTGCGCCGCTTTTATAGTCCATCACCCGCACCAGGCCCTCTTTGCTGTCGACCCTGTCGATGATACCTTTCAGTTTTACTTTGCGCCCGCCCGTTAGCTGAAAATCAAGCGGTAGCTCGTCCAGCTCCAGGCCAAGAATTTCGAATGGTGCATAGCTTTCGTCGTTCTTCAGTATCTCCATCGTCAGCTTTTTGGCGATCGACTGTGCAATGAGGTTTCGCCCCTCAGCTTTGAACTGCTTGCCAGTGCCCAGGCTGTAGTGCATTTCAAAGGCCTTTTGCAATGCTTCAGGAACACCTTTTCTTATGCTATCAAAATCGGCTTTATCAATTTGCCTGGAGCCTTTCTTTTTTATGAAATCGGCATACAGAAACTCCAGGGCATGGTGAAGGATGTTGCCGAAAACGGCCGGATCAATCTCGGCCTGTACCTCTTCCGGTTCATAGAGCCTGGCCACGTGGCGGAAGTAAAAGCGCAAACGACAGTCGAGGTAGGTATTGAGGGCGGATGGCGACAATCTTTGGTGAGCAGCGGATTCATCGTCAGTCACCAAAAACTCACCAAGCCTTGCCAGTACCTCATTCGTCTTTCGTATCAGAATCGGTTGAGGTACGCTGATGGCGACGTCGCTGCTTAACGATTTATATTGAATGCTTGCACCATGCACAGTCTCATATTTGAGCTGGTACAGCAGGCGGCTCTGCTCTCCTTTCAGGTTGGTTTCATTGCTGGTGTTGTGCAGGAAGGTAACCTTTTCGGCCCTTTGCAGCAGGCGATAAAACAGGTAGCTGTAGAAGGCATCCTGCTGATCAAAGGTGGGCAGCCCAAAGCCTTTCCTGAGGTTGTAAGGCACAAAAGACTGCGTAGCAGCCTCGGCTGGCCAATAGCCTTCGTTCATACCCAGCACGAAGACCTGTTTGAAGTCGAGGTTCCTGGTTTCGAGCACACCCATCACCTGCAGTCCTTTGAGTGGTTCGCCGCTGAAAGGAATCCGCACCGACTGCGCCACCTTTCGGAACAGCTTTTGGAAAAGAGTCACGTCAGGAGCCTCGTTGCCGACAAGCAGCGTTTTCAACCGCATTAGCTGTTCATGGAACTTGATGATATACTCTTGTTCCAGATTAGTCTGTTCGAGACCACCCTGTTCCGGCTGGTTCTCCTGAAGCGAATCGTATAAGAGATTCAGTAGTGCAAGCAAATGGTCAAGCGGCGACGCTTCCGAATAGAACAACGTCTTGATAAAACTTCCGGCATCAGCAAAATCAGCTTTATCAAGTGAGATGATATTGTCTTTTTCGATGGTATAAATGAGGCTGCTTGCTTCTTTCGTAACCGTGGAGAAAACGTATGGATGTCTCA
>TARA_R110002012_G_scaffold321917_4_pt1 | contig 35883 bp, 31 predicted proteins | sample TARA_R110002012 | Tara Oceans TARA_R110002012 (sample SAMEA4396515) | marine metagenome | biome: Westerlies Biome; feature: [DCM] deep chlorophyll maximum layer (ENVO:01000326); material: water (ENVO:00002006), including particulate matter (ENVO:01000060) such as... | depth 40 m
GCCGCAAATGAAAATGCAAATATCCGTCTATCATGGACCAATTTGGACCAAAAGGGCATAGTCCCAAACACCGATTTGAAAAGAAATACCATTTCAATAAATGGTGGCCTAAACCTAACAGACAAGCTATCTGTCAACACAACAGTAAACTATCAGCGATCTCAAAGCGGCAATAGACCAAACATTAGCTATGGTACAGAAAACTTGATGTACCTGTGGATTTGGTACGGTCGTCAGATTAATACTGCCAATTTGAGAGACTACTGGATGGAAGGTAGGGAAGGCGAACAGCAGTTTAATTACAATTACAACTACCATGACAATCCATACTTCAACGTCTATGAAAATACCAACGGACAAGCGAAGGATAGAATCTATGGTAATATCTCAGTGAACTACAAGTTTACAGATAAGTTAAACCTGATGCTAAGAACTGGTTTAGATACTTATAATGAGCTAAGAGATAGAAAAAGAGCTTTCAGTACGCAGCGTTTCCCTAAAGGAAATTACAGAGAAGACAATTTATATTTCTCTGAAATGAACACGGATTTTCTATTGACCTACTCTGAGAGTACGAAAGAGATATTCACTTACAGCATAGCAGTAGGTGGTAACCAAATGCGTCAGGAAAACAGATCTTTGCAAACTATTGCACCTCAGCTTTTGATTCCAGGCATTTACAACTTTACGAATACGGCTGTAAACTTACAGGTGTCTCAGTACAATTCGGAAAAGAGAATTAACTCACTGTATGGTTTTGGTCAGATAGGATACAAAAACGTTCTTTTCTTAGACATTACAGGTAGAAATGACTGGTCAAGTACTTTGCCCTCGGACAACAACAGTTACTTCTATCCTTCCGCTACTTTCGGGGCTGTGATCTCGGATATGGTGACTATGCCTAAAGCTATTTCATTTTTGAAAGCCAGACTGGCTTATGCGCAAGTTGGTAATGATACAGACCCGTATAGCCTTTCAAATGTATACAGCTCCCAAACTGCTTGGGGATCTGTGCAGGCAAAATCCGAGTCAAGTAGACTTTCGAATGCTGAATTGAAGCCTGAGACAACAGGTGCTTTTGAAACAGGACTTGATGTTAGATTCTTCGAAGGAAGACTTGGACTGGATTTCACGTATTTTGACAACAGAACCAAGAATCAAATTATCCCGATAGAATTGGATATTGCCACTGGTTATGCATCGCGAATCATCAATGCAGGTGAGATCCAAAACAAGGGTATAGAAGTCGTATTGAATGCTAATCCAGTGAACACATCCAGTGGTTTTAACTGGAGTTTCTTAGCCAACTTCACCCGTAACAGAGGTAAAGTATTAGAACTGACTGAAGGCTTGGACACCTATTCACTTACGGGCAGAAATGGAGCAAATATTCAAGCTCGGGTAGGTGAGAGAATGGGAAATATCTACGGAAAAGGATTCTCCAGAGTAGAAGATGAAAACTCAGAATATTTCGGTCAGATCATCCACAATAGCACTGGAACACCTCTTACTGGGTCGGAATTGAAGCTTCAGGGAAATTATAATCCAGACTGGATGCTTGGTTTCCAAAATAACTTGAGCTATAAAGGGCTAAACTTAGGATTCTTATTTGACTTCAGATATGGTGGGATTGTAGTATCAAGAACCAAAACGATTGGTAGTACCTCAGGTCAATTGGCTGAGACCCTTTATGGCCGGGAAACTGGCTATGATTTGGAAGGAGAGGGGAATGGTATTATCTCAGAAGGTGTGGTGGCGAATACTGACGGTAGTTATTCTCCAAATACTTATGAAACTACGTCAAGAAACTGGCACAACACCTATTACAATAGAGACAACGTAGAGGCTGCGAAATATGACGCTACTTTTTTAAAGTTGAGAGAAGTCACTTTGGGATATACTATTCCAAGATCAATTTTGGGAAGATTGCCATTTGAAGATGTGAAAATATCCTTGGTTGGAAGAAACCTCGCCCTTTGGACTGAGAATCCACACTTTGATCCGGAAACTCTTTCCATGAGTGGTGGCACACTGATACCGGGTGTAGAGGATATGTCTTTCCCTTCTACCAGAAGTATGGGCTTCAATATTAATGTGAAGTTTTAAGCAGCTCAACTTTGAATCTAAAAAACTCTCTAAAACAGAAAATCATGAATTTCAATATAAAATATATAGCAGGAATCGGGCTTGCAGCAATGCTTTCATTAAGTGGCTGCGATAAAGATTTCGAGGAGGTCAACATAAATCCAAACAGTCCTGAGATTGTTTCCTCCAGTTTGCTTTTGCCAACGATCATCCGCAACACAGTCAATGAAATCTCCGGTCAAGCCTGGGGGACTGGAAATGTGGTGATGCAACAAACTGCCAAGATCCAGTTTACCAACGGCGATCGGTACAACTGGGGTCCAGAGAGCGACCCTTACAATACATTTTATAATTCCATGCGGGATTTGAGTAATGTCATTACTATTTCCACTGCCTCTGGGCAAAATAATTATGTGGGTATTGCGCACGTGCTGAGAGCCAGCATGTACTCTTTTATGTCTGATGCGTATGGAGATTTACCCTACACACAGGCAACAAATGCTAAAGATGGAGTGAATTATCCTGTATTTGACACACAGGAAACTATCTACAATGGAATTCTTGAGGAACTGGAGATGGCTAATAATTTACTCGGTTCTACCACAGAGGGTGTGGAGGGCGACATTCTTTTTGATGGGGATATTTTGAGATGGAAGAAATATGCCAATTCGCTAAGGTTGAGGATTTTGATGAGACTATCGGATCGTATGGATCCTTCGGCTGATATGGAGGCGATTATTTCCAACCCATCCCAATACCCGATTTTCACTTCAAATGAGGATCATGCCGCCTTGCAGTATCTTCAGGATGTGCCTAATCAACATGGCTTGTATACGACCAGATCAGGTTCATTTGATGAGTATAGATTAAGTGAAAAAATGGAAGACGTATTGAAAGAATTGGATGATCCTAGATTATATGCCTATGCTCAGCCTACTAATGATTCCGGTGCTGGAGTCATCGGGACGAAAGGAGATTACCAGGGAGTTCCAAATGGTTTGGCAGATGAAGAAGCCTTGGCTTACTCTCCATCAGGGGATCCAGCTAAAAATGGGTCGAATTTTATCTCCAGAGTTGGGCTTCTATGGTCATGTTCCGCATGTTCCAGCTTGGCAAATCCTGTGGGGGCACAAGCTATTTTGATGAGCTATTCGGAGCTGCAGTTTATTTTGGCTGAAGCTAAAGAAAAGGGGTATATCTCAGCAGGCACAGCTGATACCTATTATAAAAATGGAATAGAATCTTCCGTCTCATACTACAAAAGCCGTTATGAACTCATTGGGCTTCCGCAAATTGCAGATGTACTAGTGTTAGATGACGCTTATTTTGCTAATCCGGAGGTAGCCTACACGGGTTCCACAGAGGAAAAGCTTTCCAAAATCGGTACTCAAAAATGGCTTGCTTTGTTTTTCTCAGGAATGGAAAGCTGGTATGACTGGAGAAGAACTGATTATCCCGAAATTACACCAGGCCCAGCAGCTTATATCAATACTGTTCCGGTGAGATTTATGTATCCTACGAGTGTGCAGTCGCAAAACAGAGAAAATTACTTGAATGCAATAGGCCGTCAGGGTCCTGATGCCATTACTACTCATGTATGGTGGGATGTGGATTAGTAAGTTGACGTGAAAGAAAATAGATCCTGCCTACTTTCTTAGAATTTCCCAGTAGGTAGGTTTCTTTTTTCCTTAATTCGAGAATAGTAATTAAATCTAAAAAGTCACTCTTCAAATAAAATTTGGGGTGACTTTTTTTAAAACCCAACGAGAGTCATGTTTAAAAAATCAATTGTTTGGACAGCATTTGCAATTCTGTTTTTTCAGTATTCCATCGTTAAAGCACAGGATTACAAAACTGAAAATATCATTTTAATTACACTGGATGGGATGAGATGGCAAGAAGTATTTCAAGGGGCAGACTCCCTGCTGGTGGGTGACCCGGCACTGGTAAAGAATCCAAAATCATTGGTTAAAGATTTTTGGGATGATAGTCCACAGAAAAGAAGAGAGCTTTTGATGCCTTTTTTTTGGAATACTTTAGCAAATGAAGGTCAGCTATATGGCAACCGTGCGTACGGCAATAAGGTAGATAACAGTAATAAAATGTGGTTTTCCTATCCTGGATACAACGAATTGTTGAGCGGCTTTGCAGATGATAAGCGGATCACCAGCAATGATAAAATTGATAACCCTAATGTGACGTTGCTGGAGTACTTGAATCAGATGGATGAATTCAAGGGCAGAGTACTGGCTTTCGGATCATGGGATGTTTTCCCTTTTATAATAAATGAAAAGCGAAGTGGAGTGCCGGTCAATGCAGGATTTGACACCGCTGAGGGAGAGAATCTTACTCCTGAGGAAGTTCTTACAAACAAACTACAAGCTGAAATCCGTGGCCCATGGGATGGTGTGAGGTTGGATGCTTTTACGCAAAGCTATGCGATGTCGGCTTTGAAAAATAAGAAGCCAAAAATACTTTACATTTCCTATGGTGAAACAGATGATTGGGCACATGATAATCATTACGATCAATACATCTGGTCTGCCCGGCAAACGGACGCTTATATCAAGGAAATCTGGGATTTTGTACAATCTCATGCTCAATATAAAGACAAGACAACAATGATCATTACTACCGATCACGGGCGTGGCATCACCAAAACCTCTTGGAGAAATCACGGTTCATCCGTGCCGGAAGGAGGAGAAATATGGATGGCTGCTATCGGTCCGGACACACCATCTACCGGAGAATTACAATCCCAAGGACAATGGCATTCAGCTGGCATTGCACGTACGATTTTTCAGTTGCTAGGTATGCAATATCCTGATGCAAAAGCTGGAAAGGCAATTAAGGAAATGATGAAGTAAGATTTTACTTAGTGAATATAATGGACTAGCGTGTATTGGTAGAAGTAGCATTAATATTTACCAAATAGGTAATCTGCGGACTTTTTTCAAAGCTTACAAGAGTATATCTTGAGCATAATAAACCCAACTCAAATGAAAAAGTCCATTTCATTCCTCCTTTTATTGATTACTTTTCTATCTGTCCAAGCTCAGGATAAATCATGGATGCTTGGCCCTTTTATTAGACCTGAGGAAGCTAAACCCATTATTGCTCCACAGGGTAACACCACTTTTGCTGACCCCATGACTGGCAGGACTGTAGCTTGGGAGTCCATGGCTACCTTTAACCCCGCTGCTGTGGTGCGCAATGGAAAGGTAAATGTGCTCTATCGGGCGGAGGAGAAACTGGGAGAAAAAGAAATAGGAGGACATACTTCCAGAATAGGATTAGCGACATCCTCAAATGGATTTGACTTTGAGCGGGAGTCCGAACCTATCTTTTATCCAAAGGATGATAATCAAAAAGAGTTTGAATGGACAGGGGGAACCGAGGATCCTAGAATCATCGAAACAGCAGATGGGCTATATGTCTTAACTTATACGCAGTGGAATCGGGATGTGCCAAGGCTGGCTGTAGCTTCATCCAAAGATCTTGAAAACTGGGAAAAACATGGGCCGATTTTCAAAGATTGGAAGGATGGGAAATATCACAACACTGAATCCAAATCCGGAGCTATTGTTACCGAACTGATAGATGGTAAGCTTACTGCTGCCAAAATAGATGGGAAATACTGGATGTATTATGGGGTGCCACACATTTGGCTAGCTACATCAGAAGATTTGATCCACTGGCAGCCTGTAGAAAACCATGAAGGTAATCGGGTTCCGGTACTGAGTCCACGTCCAGGATTCTTTGATTCCTGGCTGGTGGAAGCAGGCCCTCCTCCAGTACTTACCAAGGATGGAATCGTAGTGCTCTACAATGCTGGCAACTCCCAACAGGTCGGGGTAAAAAATCTAGGAAACAGAGTTTATACTGGAGGTCAAGCTCTTTTCTCCGCAACCGAACCTTGGAAACTTCTCGATCGGGTAGAAACTCCTTTTATTCAGCCAACTTTAGATTTTGAGAAATCTGGGCAATACCCCGAGGGAACGACTTTTTTGGAAGGCTTGGTGTATTTCGACGGCAAATGGTTGCTTTATTACGGGACTGCAGATAGCATGGTAGGAGTTGTATCTGCTGAAGTGAAATAGGTAAATTGAAGCATGACGGGAAGTTTGATGAGTGCATTGTATTTTGCCTTCTCAGTTCTGTTCTATTTAAGCCGATCAGCTAGATAAAAGTATTGTAAGGGAAGATGATGTTGCCAAATGTCTTTGTTATCCGCCTCATTGCAATACATTTTAAAGTATGCCTCATCAGGGCTTAGCACAATGGTATTGCCAGTTCTCACATAATAATTTGAGTTGACGTATGCTCGATGTGAAAAATTGGGAAGCTGTTGGGTAACACTTGCCAGTCGTTTCATGCATTCCAATTTAATCTTGTTTTAAGGTAATCAAAACCTCATGTTTTAATTTTACGAAATTTAGTTTCTCTTTATTTCGGCTACGTGATGCATAGATTTGGCTAAGTGTATGAACTCATTTTCAAGGAGATTTGTAGAAACAAAAACCAAAGATTATGACAAATAATAAAATTGCATTGGTCACAGGTGGAAGTCGTGGCCTCGGGAGAGATATGGCAATCAACCTTGCCAAAAACGGAAATGATGTGGTGATCACCTATCACACCAATAAATCCGCCGCTGATGAAGTGGTCGCTGAGATCGAGAAATTCGGGCAAACAGCAAAAGCCTTGCAGTTGGATAGCAGCGATGTAAAAACGTTTGCAGGTTTCTTTTCGGATCTAAAAGATTATTTAGAGAATGAGAAGGGGAGAGAAAGCTTTGACTTTCTGATCAATAATGCCGGAACGGGTTTATATGTCCCATTCTTGGAGACTACCGAAGAGCAGTTTGACGAAATGGCGAACATCCATCTGAAGGGTGTTTACTTCCTAACTCAAAAGGCGGTGCCTTTGCTTGCTGATGGAGGCAGAATTATCAATATTTCCTCAGGATTGTCCAGATTCAGCTTTCCTAATTCATCAGCTTATGGCGCAATGAAAGGTGGTGTAGATGTGTTGACAAGATATTTGGCTAAGGAGCTTGCCTCACGCAAAATCACTGCAAACGTGGTTGCTCCAGGAGCGATTGCCACTGAATTTGGAGGTGGGGAAAACAAAACTAATGAACAGAAAAGAGCTGCGGTAGCGGGAGCTACAGCACTTGGTAGGGTAGGTGAGCCTGAAGATATCGGTGGAGTTATAGCTTTCCTTTGCTCAGAAGATTCCCGCTGGATCAACGGCCAGCGTCTTGAAGTTTCGGGAGGTATATTCTTATAAAATTCCGGGTTTGTATTTTACAGACTATATATACACTGATAGGAAATTGCCGTTCTGTAAGGAGTGAATGCAGAACGGTGAATTTCCTGTTTTCTTCAAAAAAGCCATGCAGAGCAATAAACTATATAAAGTCAATTCAATATCTGAATTTCACAAAGTGAGAGGCTTGCGTCCACCACTCCATCCATTGGTAAGTTTGGTAGATTACAGCACCTTAGTTCATTTGCCTGATCATGATAAAATCAGCTGGCTGCAGACATATTATTCCATATCGCTTAAAAAAGGCATTCAGGGAAAGTATCGTTACGGTCAGTCAGACTATGATTTTGATGAAGGATTAATGTCTTTTTTTGCACCAAATCAAATTTTGACAATAGAGTATGTGGAGAATATCTCTCCCATTCCTCCATCCGGATGGATTTTACTGATTCATCCGGATTTCCTTTGGAATACATCACTGGCAAAGACAATCAAACAGTATACATTTTTTGATTATGATCTGACTGAGGCGTTGTTTTTATCTGATAAGGAGGAACAAATCATTTCAGATATTTTAATGAATATCCAGCGTGAATATCAGGCGAATATTGACAAGTTCAGCCAGAACATAATTATCTCCCAGATCGAATTGCTACTGAATTATGCTGAGCGATTTTATGAGCGTCAGTTCATCACCCGAAAAAAAGAAAACCATGAGTTGCTGACACGTCTGGAAGTCGTGTTGGATGAATTTTTTGCAAGAGAAAACCAAGAAGGCCTTCCATCTGTTCAGTTTGTCGCAGACTCGCTAAATGTCTCTCCCAATTACCTAAGTAATTCACTTAAATCACTCACTGGCCAAAGCACCCAAAATCACATCCATGAAAAGTTGATCGCTAAAGCTAAGGAAAGACTTTCCACGTCGGATCTATCAATTAGTGAGATCGCTTATGAGTTGGGTTTCGAGCATCCCCAATCTTTCAGTAAGTTGTTTAAAAGTAAAACCAAGCTTTCCCCACTGGGTTTTAGGGAGAGTTTTAAATAACACAAGTTGGTAAAAAAGCCAACATCTGGGATATGTTTTAATTAATATAGGTATCTCTAAATTAGCACTGGAAAACAATTTTTAGAATTACGCAAAATGTTAAATTGAAGATTCGTTATCCGAGATCTGCATAGGAATCAACGCCTGAAACTGTTAGCAATTATAAGTCATTTGAAAATGGAAATAATAAAATTCAATGAGACAATCGATATATGGATAGACGAGCTATCTAGATTTACTATTGGACAACTTAAAATCAAGCCAGATGAAAGAAGTTGGTCTCTCGGACAGCTCTATAATCATCTGGTTGAAGAAACAAATTGGTACAACAGTCAGCTTGAAACGACTCTTGGGAATGAAATAAATATCGATAAAATGACTTCAGATCCTGCTAAAATCCTGTTCAAGAGGGGCTCCTTTGAGGACTTACGAATTCAATCTGATCCACTAATTTCGGATAATGTAAAGCAACCAACTACAGTGGCTAATCTGAAATCTGATATGGAGCAATTAAAAAAAGACACGAACGAAATCTGGAGAAAAATTATAAACACCTCAAAGTACGGGAAATCAGAACATCCCGGACTTGGTTTTTTAAATTGTTTTGAGTGGATTCAATATTCTGAAATGCATATGAGGCACCATTTGAAACAGAAGAAACGAATTGAAGATTTTTTAGAATCCATCCATTAAATAACTCCCCAAAAGCTTCCCGAAAATATGCATTGGATTCAGTTGATTGTGTTTGGAGTGCACGATGCAATTAATTAGAATTTTCTGCAAGCGAAAAAGACAAGAGGGAATTTTCTAAAAAGTCAAAATGCCACTTACTTATAAGTGGCATTTTGACTCAGGTCAGGCCAATACTGATTTTACAGATTCCGACATAGGTGTTGTAGGATGTCCTATCAATTGGGATAGCGTTTTATCTTCTGAAAACAAATCTCCTTTGGAAGCACTTACATCCCACGAGGCTATCCCGTCTGCGATCATCTCGGGTAATCCATGACTTTTCAGTGTCTTACTATATTCTTTCTCAGGTAGGTTTTGATAAGAGATGTCTTTACCGGTTTGCTTGGAAATTTCAGAAGCTAAATCTGCTAAGGTAAAAGACTCATCACCTGCAAGCTCATAAACTTTTCCTTCATGTCCCTCACTTGTCAAAACGACAGCTGCTGCCTCTGCAAAATCAGCCCTGCTTGCGGATGATATTTTGCCCGTACCGGCACTTCCAAGAAGAGCTCCTGCTGCGACTGCCCCCGGGATAGAACCTGCATAGTTTTCCGTATACCATCCATTTCTTAGTAAAGTAAATGGAATACCGGATTCTTGTAGTAGTTTTTCGGTCTGCAGATGTTCAGCTGCGAGACTTATAGTAGAAGAATCAGCTCTCAAAATACTGGTGTATACGATCCACTTTACTCCAGCTTCTTTAGCTGCATTGATCACATTTCCATGTTGTCTGGCTCTTTGTCCTATTTCATTTCCGGAAATCAAAAGTAGGGCTTCAATACCTTCCAAAGATTTTGCCATAGATGTAGGTTCGTTATAATCGAAAGCCCTGGCTTCTATACCTTGTACTTTCTCTGGGGAGCGAACTAGCGCTATGAGGTTTGCAGAATTGGTTCTGCTTTTCAATTGTTCTACTACTAATTCTCCAAGTTGTCCGGTTGCTCCGGTGATTCCAATTTTCATAATCGTTTTGTTTTATAGTTACTGTAATAAAATCTGTTACATTAAAAGGTAAAAAAATATCAGTGAAAGGTTTCTACAAAGTATTTCAAGCTCTTTCCTTGTAATTCATTGATTACCAATTGGTCTATGGAAGAATATAATCCATCAAGTTTTTGATTGATATCCTTTCCAATTGAACAGTTAGGATTGGGTAGCAAATTCTTTTTACCCAATACATCGGTATTTTTCACTAGACTGTAAATCTCGGCTAGCGTAATGTTTGCGCTACTTTTAAGAAGGGCGTATCCACCTATTTTACCCTTCCTGCTTTTTACTAAAGCCGCTTGAATCAATACCCCAAGCTCTTTTCGAACGATGACCGGATTGACATTGAGGCTTCCAGCAATCCATTCCGAACTCAACCATTCCTCTCCATTGTCCGCGAGCAGGGTTAAGATGTGAAGGGCTGTTGAAAATCTGGTGTTATTCATAGTCGTAACAAATGTAAGAGTAATCCTTAATGTAATAAATATTATTACAATTAAATTTTGTAGATTTTTGATTCGGTACTGGAGCGGTTTTCTGGATGAATTTACTCAGCTCTTTATGACAGAACAGTTGAATTTTGTATGTTCTAAAAGTTTATAAAAGGTAAAGAGGAAGAGTAATAATTATCAGAAAGGAAGTGGCTTCTTTCAATAGATTTAAGGGATTATACTTTCCGAAATACTACTGTAGAATTATGCCCGCCAAAGCCGAAAGCATTGCTCATTGCAGTTTTTACATTTTTCTCTAAAGGCTCATTCATCACAATGTGTATATTTTTGGGGATATCAGGATCCAGATTTTCAATATTAATGGTAGGTGGGATAATATTGTCATTGATTGTTTTTATTACCAAAATGGCTTCTATAGCTCCGGCGGCACCTAGTAAATGTCCAGTCATGGATTTGGAAGAACTCACCCACAACTTATCTGATCCCTTAAACGTCTTGTCCACGGCTTTTAATTCCGCTATATCACCTACTGGCGTAGATGTAGCATGCAGATTCAAATAATCCAGTTCTGTAATATCAATGTCGGCTTCCTTCAAAGCCAGTTGCATTGCTTTGGTAGCTCCCCAACCTTCAGGATGAGGTGAGGTCATATGGTAGGCATCGGAGGTCATGGCAGCTCCAGCCAGCTCAGCATATATGTGAGCTCCACGCTTTTTTGCATGTTCGTATTCTTCCAAAATCAGTGCACCGGCCCCTTCACCCATCACGAATCCATCACGATCTTTATCAAATGGCCGGCTTGCAGTTAGCGGGTCCTCGTTTCTCGATGACATCGCTTTCATAGCGGAAAATCCTCCGATAGATGCTTTAGTAATAGGGGCTTCAGATCCCCCTGTCACAAATACCTTGGCTTTTCCCAATCGGATATAATTGAACGCATCCATGATGGATGTATTGGAAGTGGCACAGGCAGAAACTGCCGTGTAGTTAATTCCTTGCAGTCCAAACTTCATCGATATCATACCAGATGCCATATTCACAATTAGTCTGGGGATAAAGAAAGGACTAAAGCGGGGCGTGTGGTTTCCAGTAACATAATTTTCCACCTCATTTTCAAAGCTTTCCATCCCGCCTTGTCCCACTCCCCAAATAACACCGATATCGAAAGGATCCAAGCTCCCTATATCTAATCCTGAATCTTCCAAAGCCTGAGAAGCACTGTACAAAGCATACTGCGTGAATAAATCACTGCGCTTTATTTCATTTCGATCTAAGTATTTTTGGGGTTCAAACTCCTTAATTTCTGCTGCAATTTGGGTCCTGAATTTTGTCGCATCAAAACGGGTGATAATACCCGTGGCGCTTTTCCCTTCAAGGCTGTTCTTCCAAAATGTAGGTACATCTATTCCTAAAGGATTGATAGTGCCTAAGCCTGTTACTACTACTCGTTTCATTAAGATTTTTTTACTTCGGTTTTGAATAAATTGGAATAACCCTTAGCAATCAGCCTGGTCTGAATTCCAGATCTCGCATTCAGCATTGATAAACTGCTTTCCTTTTTTGAGAACTTTTGTTTTCGCCACGATGGTTTCTCCCAACTTGGCGGTGGAGAAATAGTCAATTACATTATTGATGGTCGTATAGAAGTAGCGTTCATTCAGAGAGAACATAGTTGCTCCTAAAATATCATCCGCAATTGCCGCAGTAACGCCACCATGCAGATTCCCTATTGGATTTAACCATTCTGCCCGGATCAGATATTCAAATTCCATGGCACCTAATTCCACGCTTTTAACCACGGGCTTCAGCCAACGCATAAATGGAGAAGGTGAATCTGTAAATTCTTTTCCAATCAGGTTTTGTAAATGCTCTAGTGGGGTCATATCACTTTTCAAGGTTGTCATTTAATCCGTTCTTGATCAATTGCCTAATGGAAACTAAATGTCCGAATAGCACCATAGGAACAACAAATGTGGGAAGCCAACTGAATGGGAAGTTCAAAATGGCAGTGTTGGGTTGTTCAAAGGCGAATTGCTGAAATGGAAAAGGTGCTGAAAGCAAAGCATTGATCACAATATTTGCCAAAAGCCCCAAGCATATGAAATTCCATATCAACAAAGTTTGTCGGCCCAACTTCTTCTTTTCAAACACAAAATAAGCCATGAAAGGAGCTGTAATTCCTGCGAGGATGTCAAAATTCCTGCCTTCAAAAGTCATTAGTTCCGGTACCATCCCAGTTAGAAAAAGCCAGTATAAGAGAATTTCTACAGGAATTCTGACAGTATGTAAATAAGTTAGATTTTTGAGGGGCAAGCTATCAATGAAGCTTCTTCCTTTTGAGGATGTAAATAACAGGGTGATTGTCAAAATTGGCGGCAGTATGCCCAGCACCATGATTTTTGGTGGAAATGACATTAATTCACTCGTGTAGAATTCTTTTAGAGTGAAGATAGCCTGCAAGAGCAGCCAACCCGTCAAAGCTAAAATGAGGATCGGCCCTTTTTTTCTTGTCAGTTCAGACCTGGATTTTCTAACGGTCCAAAAAAACAGAAACATGGTGGCTATTGTAGTCAGCCCAAACGTGAGCATGATATAATTGGGCGAACTTTGTGTCATGAGGTTATTTTCAGTTTCTATTTATTTTTCAGGAAGGAGAATGCGCACCAATTTTTCAACAAAAGGAGAAATTATGAGGATGGCAGGAATCACTATCAAATAGGCTACTCCCCAGGATTTTATCCAAATACCTAGGTAAATAAAAGGCCAACCCAGATTAATGGCTATCAGGGTGAAGGAAATGATTCCTGTCGTCACTATCCCCATAATTAATGCAAACGCAATTTTTTGTTTCATTGAATTTACCTTCACTCTAAAATTAAGAATGAATATCCTGAACCCTGGACTTATTCATATAATTGAAAGCTTCTTCAGGTGAAGAAAGAAACAGCTGATATAAATCTTCTGTATTTCCCACCCGGATTTCATATACACTGTCTTCCAATCCTGCTATAAATTGTTCTGCCACTACTGTAGGTGAAATTCCATTTTTTCCACCAATTGGAGCAGAAAATTCAGTGTCTACCAATGGAGGCATCAATTCATAAACTTCAACTTTACTGTCTTTTTCCAACGCCAAACGAAGGGATTGTGTGTAGGAATGAAGTGCAGCTTTGCTGGTAGAATAAGTGGCCAAAAAACCAGGGACAAATGCAACCACAGAAGAGACATTGACTATGGCTGCGGATTCTTGCTTTTTCAACAAGGGTAAAAGTTTTTCATTCAATCGTATTACTGAAAGGTAATTAGTCAGCATTTCGTCTTCTGCTTTTGCAAAGGCATTGCTATCAGTATCGGCCAAGTCGTATAGCAATGCCCGTCCTGCATTATTAATCACCATGTTTAGGCTAGGGTAGTCGGACTTTAGTTTATCCACCAACTTGTCTACATCTTCTGAAATACTTACATCTGAGACAATTGTGGTTACATTGTGCAGTTTAGCCGCAGCTTGTTGAAGACGCTCAGAGTTTCTTCCTGTGATGATGACCGTATTATCTTTTTCAGACAATAATTTTGCGATTTCGAATCCGATTCCAGCACTTCCTCCAGTGATTAAAACCGTGTTGTTTGTTGTTTTCATGTGTATGAGATTAATTAAAATTAAAATAAAATACCAATCGGTATATTTTAGGTTAAATTTTTTTACTTTACTATTTCATCATTAATAATTTTGAGCACTCTATCTAAAGCTTGATTAAGATAGTCCTGTTTCTCAAAGGTTTTAGCCAATAGGATACCTCCTTCTATCAGCATGAGAAACAATGAGGCGTATGCTGCACTACTAATACTAATATTCTCTTTGAATTCCTTTTGTTGGATACCAAATTCAATTATTCTAGTAATCCGTTCTGTAAGTCCTTTAAATGAATGTAATACCTCTGTTTTCATAAAAGGCAGTGCATCATCCATCTCTGTAGCAGAATTAAGTAGCGGGCATCCCCCTTTTTCTAACATTGAATCCCAGTTGTTTCTATAAAAATCAGTGAAAGCAACAAGTTGATTATATGCACTTTTTTCAGATCCAATTGCCGAACTCATTTTCACTGCCAAGCGACCTGAATTGTACCTAAACACCTCAATTGCTACCTCTTCCTTGTTTTTGAAATTGCCATAGATGCTTCCTTTTGTCAAACCGGTGGCAGAAGTAATATCTGTCATAGAAGTACCTGCATAACCACTTTTGTTAAAAAGGTTTGAAGTTTTCTCTATAATGAATTGACGAGTAAGATCTGCTTTTGACATGTTTTTAGAAAGACATTTATCGAATAGATAGGCAAGATAGGCATTTAATATACCAAACGGTATATTTTGAGTTAAAGTTTCAACATTGGGAAAATAACTTATCGAAAAATGCTCTTTGAATAATTCCTTAATAAAATTGAACGTCCCAAAAAGGATAATTATAAAACTTGACGGGTGATCCTTTGGGGTTAATGATTAATGGACTATTATCAAAAAATAAAGGCACAAATCCTTCAAATTTGGATTTGTGCCGTCAGGTGGAGCTGGCGAGATTCGAACTCGCGTCCAGATAAGGAAACAACGTACCGTCTACATGCTTAGTTACCGGTTGGTTTTTCGATCGAAATATGCTGGGTAACACACCTAGTTCCGACTTAGCTACTGAATCTTAGGCTTGCATAATAGCATCACAAGCAGCAGTCCGATCAAGTCGACACCTCACATCCACCCGGATCAGACAACGGGCGGTGAGATGTGGCCGGGGAATTACTCTCGTAACTCAACCCTTCAAGTGATCTATCCGATAAAGGTTAGATTAGGCAGCCATAGCGTAAGATTCTTCGCCATTTATAGTGCGTATGAATTTTTCAAGGCCGTACATACTCCAGCCTGCATGCGAGCCCGATCTTTACACTTACTGTCAAAACCGGTCAGCCCCATTTAAATAGGATGACAAAAGTAATACAATTTTGGTTCCGTCAATGAATAGTTTTCGAGCAGCTGAAAAACATGTAAGAATTTAAATTTTCATGGGTTTGTAAATCAAAGTATTAGCGGAAATTGTCTGAAAATGGAGGTTTTTGGGCTTCCCGAGTATAGAGTTTTTTATATCTTGCGGTGATGGAAAATTTCGTCGTTTCGGCAAGAAAATACAGACCGGCAGATTTTAAAAGCGTAGTTGGGCAGCAGCATATTACCACCACGCTTCAAAATGCTATCAAAAACAATCATCTAGCTCAGGCTTTTTTGTTTTGTGGTCCACGTGGGGTGGGGAAGACTACCTGTGCCCGCATCCTTGCCAAGACAATTAACTGTGAAGATCTTCAGGCTGATTTTGAAGCCTGCGGCAAATGTGAGTCTTGCGTTTCTTTCCAAAACAACAGTTCTTTCAATATCTACGAACTCGATGCTGCCTCGAACAACTCCGTAGATGATATCCGAAATCTGGTAGATCAAGTACGCTATGCTCCGCAAAAAGGACAGTATAAAGTGTACATCATTGATGAGGTGCACATGCTTTCCAATCAGGCTTTTAACGCCTTTTTGAAGACGTTAGAAGAGCCTCCGAAATATGCCATTTTTATATTGGCGACTACGGAAAAACATAAAATCATCCCCACTATCCTTTCCAGATGTCAGATTTTTGATTTCAATAGAATTCAGATTAAAGACATCGCCGGACATCTCCAATACATTGCTGAGAAGGAAAAAGTGGATTATGAAGAAGAAGCTCTTCGATTGATCGCAACAAAAGCTGATGGTGCTTTACGGGACGCACTTTCCATGTTTGATTTGATTGTGACCTATTCCGCAGGGAAGAAAGTGACTTATCATGAGACTATAGGCAATCTACATATTCTCGATTACGATTATTATTTCAAAGTTCTGGATGCTTTGGTCGGTGAAGATCTTTCCAAAGTTCTACTGATTTTTGATGAAATCCTTAAAAAAGGTTTTGACGGACACAACTTTATCGTCGGTCTTTGCGAGCACTTAAGAGACTTATTAGTAGCTAAAGATCCCGCAACAGTGGAATTGATTGAGGTTTCTGAATCAGCCAAAGAGCGCTACTTGCAGCAGACAGAAGCGGCTTCTGCTTCCTTTTTGCTTTCCGCTCTGAACATCGCGAATCAATGCGATATTCATTACAAGACATCTAAGAACCAGCGTTTACATGTGGAGTTGGCTTTGATGAAAATGGCAAAACTTCCTCAGGCTTTTCGCTTATCGATGATGGCTGTTGAAGACGCAAAAAAAAAAGCCTGACAGACTCAGTACCTGAGCCACTGAAAGAACCCATTCCTCTTCCTACCTCGTCCTTTACTGCCAAACCTAGTTTGTTACAGAAGACTATTTCTATTCCAAAAAATCTTCAGCATACCAAACAACTAGCTGAGCAAAAGGCAAAGGAAGAGCTTCACCAGGTGAGATCTCAGGTAAGCGAGGAAGTAATTGAGGTGAAAGTAGAAGGAAGAGACCTAAATCAAGAAATCCTGGATGACATGTTCAGCCAGGTAAAAGATCACTTTCAGAAACTTGGTAAAAGCATGGAACTGGCCATACTTGGGCAAGCTATGAAGATGAAGGGCGATGCTGTAGTTCTCGATGTGATGGGGCATGTGCAAGAGGAACTTGCATTAAAAATGAAACCCGAATTAGTCAGAATTATAAGGGAGATTGGGAATGTTAATCATTTCAAAGTAGAAATTGAGCTAAAGGAAGAGCTGGAATCCGAAAGAAATAAGCTCTATACGAGTACAGATAAATTCAATTTTTTAAAGGAAAAGCATGCTGCTTTGGGAGAGTTTCAGCGCAGGTTTGGCTTGGAAACTGACTTCTAAAAATCCAGAGATATCCCAAAGTTAATCAGGTTTTGAAGCTGCACAGCTTGCTTGGATGTGCCATCATCTTGCTTTATGAAAACCTCCTCATCGTAGATTAGTACAGTTTCTATACGGGTAGATATAAACTTATTTACTTGCATTCTGATCATGGAGTTAAAGTTGACTACCATATTTCCAAATACCTCGTAGTTAGAGAAAAGGTTGATGTCAGATTTCCAGGTGACGTTTTGCATTAGCTTTATATCTGTTACTGAGGCTGCAATGGACACCCCCGCTTCAGCACGTACATTCTCTCCCGGCTCCACACCAAATGCTCCGGCCGTACTCAGAGAGTCGTTCAGCACAATTGTAAATCTACCTGTGAATGGAGATAGGATTACGGATATTTTACTTTTGTCCTCATAAGTTTTACGATAATTAAGACCAGTGGAAGACTGAATGTAGCCAGGTGATAAGAGGTCAGATATTTTGGACCTGGAAACTACGTCATTTGCAGTGGTGTATTTATAGCCAGCCAGCAGTTGGGTTCTTGCATCCACCTGAGTAGAGAGATAAAAAAACTCCGAAAGTTCCCTACCATAATTACTAACGAACGTAAAATTGTCATTAGTCTTTCTGGTCTTATAGGATCTGTCGTCCTGCCTATTGAAGCCCATGCTGACTGTCATCTGAGTATCCCAGACCTTATTGTCTTTTTTATAGTTGGCATATAGGGTGAGACCCGAATTCAGTGCGAATGTACTGGCTCCACCAGCTGCCCAGTTGGACAAAGTAACCTGCTGGATATTTAAATTATAGTTTCCTCCAGTTTTCCAAAAGATCTCTTTTACCGGCTCTTCTATCAAAAGTGAATCACCCAACATCAGTAAAGTATCACCGTTGATCAGGACTGTATCAGGTATGTACTGCCTGTCCTGAGCCATAAGAGAGTGGCTAAAGCATAGTGTGAATAATCCAAAAATGAGGAAATACTTTAACATTTAAAAAGCGTGGGGGATTGCAGATCAGGGGCGAAAGATAACCAATTTCTGCCCAATGGATATGATGTTTTGAGTTCCGATATTATTCCAGTCTTTCAATTGGTTGATAGTCACGCCATATTTTTTACTGATAGCATATAACGTCTCGCCACTGGAAACGGTATGCGTAACTCTGGATGAAGAAGCTCCCGAACTATTTTGAGTGGATGTGACTGGAGCTGGTTGAGTAACAGTTGAAGTCTGGGAAGAGGAGACTACCTGCCTCGTCGGAGCAGGTGTAGTTAAGTTCACTCTAGGTATTTCATCTCCACGCTTTCTATGCTCTTGTAAATTCAAGACCATTCCTGCTTTTAACTCATTGTCTTTTCTTATTCTGTTTTTGGATTTTAGCGCAGACAGCTTAATTCCATATTTCTGGGAAATACTCCAAAGCGTTTCACCTGGCCTTACGATGTGTGTGGCAACTTGTGCACTTGCATTCTTTTTCTCTGTGTAGTAATATTTACCAGCTTCAATCCGCTCTCCTTTATCCAAATCATTTAGCCTTCTGAATTTGTTTTCTTTGATACCAACACGGTCAGAAAAAGTACGCTGTGTAGTGGATTGCGCAGCCTGAACTCCATTTAAGTTGTTAACTGTAATTTGATCAGGAAGTGAGGCCTTAGTTGTATTTCCTCCAATTCTAGGATAAGAATTAGCCTGAGTGTAGCTGGGTGATGAAGTGGCAGAGCCTGAATTTTGGGTGCTAGGACGAGACTCGGTGATAATTGCCGGCTGCACAGGCAGAGAACCGTCTTTTACATAAATAACCGTATATATTCTATCTCCAGGGATTCTACCATTATTGGCCCAAAGATTGTAATCTTTTAAATGCTGTTCTGATACGCCATATTTTTTGGCTAGAGCACTAAGCGTAGTCGGCCCTTGAACACGCTCTTCTACCAAATAATGTCCACTGCCTGCGAGTGTGAAATTTGAGCTTCCAAATGCAATTTTGTGAGCCAAAAACTTCTTGAAATACCAATGTGTATTTCTATCTACATCCACTACTTGCTTTCCATTATATTGAGTGCCAAAATAAGCTTTTGCTCCGCCCAAACCCATTTGATAGGAGACTAAAGCACACATCCAGTTGTCAAAGGAATTATTCTGCTTTTTTAGATAAAGTGCAGCGCCTTTGGTCGAGGATACAATGTTTTTTCTATCATCTACTTGGTTATCTACTCTAAGAAAGACTTCTTCAGCCGTACCTTGCTTGAACTGCCAAAAGCCAACCGCATTTGAAGTGGATACTGCATTTCCTATTAAGCCACTTTCCTGGATTGCCAGGTATTTCAAGTCCACGGGAACTCCTGAATTTCTAAGCTCCCTCTCGATGATAGGCATGTAAAGATTCACACGATCTTGCTTTACTTTGAAATAAGAAGGATTTCGGTATTGAGCATCCACATCAAGCTGAATTTCTCTTCTAGCTTGGGGATTTATTCTTACGATTAGATCAGCAAACTCTAATTCAGCGGGAACTTGTGGTATTTGAGCCAGTAGGTGATGGCTGGTAAAAAGTGTTAGGATGAAAAAGAGGTAGGTTGTACTGTTGATTTTCATTCGAAAAGGGCTTTCATCGTAGTTTCAGGCTCATTTTAGCAAAAATGGTTCCCCTTTTGTTATCTACTGGATTTTTCTTGCCATCATCACTCCATCCCGGATTGGAAGTAAGATATTTTCAACGCGTGGATCGTTTTGAATCATGGCATTGAAGTCCAGAATTGCCTGAGTATCCTTGTCAATTTTCTGGCCTTTTTCTACTAATATTTTGCCTGACCAAAGTACATTATCTGCGAGGATAATTCCTCCAGAATTCATCTTGTCAATGATCAAATCGTAATACTTTCTATAATTGATTTTATCAGCATCAATAAACACCATGTCGAAAGGTCCTGGAAGTGTCGGGATGATTTCCAGTGCATTTCCTAGTCGGTAATCGATTTGACTAGTCAATCCGCTTTCTTCAAAAAATCCTCGAACCATCGTTTCAAGCTCATCATTGATGTCAATGGTAATCAATTTGCCACCAGTCCTTAATCCTCTCGCCATACAAATACCTGAATAGCCAGTATAGGTGCCGATTTCAAGAATGGCTTTGGGGTTTTGCATTTTGGTGAAAAGCTCCAGCATTTTCCCCTGCAAATGACCAGATATCATCCTTGGCATCATGATTTTTGCCTGTGTCTGACGAGTGATTTTCATCAGTAAATCGTCTTCTTTCGAAGTATGGTCTTCACAGTAAGTTAAAAGTGATGGATCGATAAATTCCATGATTATTGAGGAGTATAAGTTAGGAAAGTAAGCATATCAGGATTGAAAATATCTTGAGCGATATCCTGAATTTCTGTTGCAGTGGTGTTTTTGATCTGAGTGAAAATTTTGTCCAATGGATCTACTTTTCCATGATCGAGAAGACTTTTACCGTACACGAGCATCAATGCAGAGTAATTTTCTTCGGCCATCGCCATTTGACCAATAGCCTGCTCTTTAGCCATATGAAGCTGTAGCGTTCCCAGCTTTACGTTCGATAATTTGCTCATTTCTTTAAGCACTAGTGACCGGGCTTTTTTTAGCGTTTTTCCTTCTGTACCAAAATAGATCCCAAAGAAGCCAACATCCGAAAATGGATGATAGTTGGATTCAATGCTATAGACATAGCCATGTTTTTCTCGCAGCATCAGATTAAGCCGGCTATTCATGCTAGGTCCTCCAAGTATGTTATTTAAGAGATAAAGTTTAAATCGATTTGGATCATAAAGAGAAAAAGCTGGACGGCCGATAGCGCAAAGTGATTGACTCACGTCCCGCTCTTGAGACTTTACTTTGGGAGAATAATTATTGAAACTACTCCTCACATAGAGGCTTCTTTTGGTTTGAATTTGAGAAAGAGGGCCTTCTATTCCTTGCAGGACTTTTTTGAATGAAATATTTCCAACAACCGAAAATATCAGTCTGGAAGTATCTAAGCGAGTGGAAATAAAATCAAAGAAATCCTGTTGTGTGAAGCTTCCTACCGTCTGTTCTGTTCCAAGAATATTTCTTCCCAACGCATGATTTTCAAAAACCAGTTCGTCCAACTCGTCCTGTATAGCGTCATCTGGGGAATCGCGATACATGGCCATCTCTTCCAGAATAACCTGACGCTCTTTTTCGATCTGTTTTTCCGGGAAAGTACTGTTGAAAGTAATGTCGAAAAGTAACTCTGAAGCTTTACCGTAATGCTCTTTTAGAATAGAGGCATAAAAGCAAACTTTCTCTTTTGTTGTATAGGCATTGAGTTCTCCACCGAGAGATTCCAGTCTGTTAAGGATATGAAAGGTTTTTCGCTTTTTGGTTCCTTTAAAGGCCATATGCTCCCAAAAATGAGCTAAGCCCTCTTGCTCTTTGCTTTCGTCTCTACTTCCGATATCTAATATAAATCCACAGTGAACTAGTCTGGTATGGGTAACTTCCTGATGAACAATACGAATGCCGTTACCTAGTTCTTTAATGTTTAATTCCATGCTTTAATTTACCCTCTCGGTAATATACAAAGTAAAGCAGGAAAATGGTTCCAGCTGAATTTCAAACCTGATTTTCGCTTGAGAATTTGTAACTTTCCACCTTAGAAGCAGAAAAAAATTATGAAATATCAACCCCTTTCCAGTTCTCTATATATTAAAAATCGTGAGAAATTTTGCTACAAGCTTGCTGAAAGCAGTGTCGCGATTTTTAATTCTAATGACATCATGCCAACCAACGCTGACGGAACGATGCGCTTTCGTCAGAATAACGATTTGTTTTACTTAACTGGAATTGACCAAGAAGAGACCATTCTTCTAGTTGCTCCCGATTGTCCAAACCCTAACATGCGTGAAGTGCTTTTCCTGCGCGAAACAAATGAGCACATCGCTATTTGGGAAGGTCACAAATATACAAAGGAGGAAGCCGAAGCAACTTCGGGAATTAAGAATATTCAGTGGTTAAGTAATTTCGATCAGGTCTTTAACACTGTAATGGCGCTTTGCGCTAACATTTACTTAAATACCAATGAGCATTTACGCGCTGGTGTCGTAGTAGAAACGCAAGATGCACGATTCATCAAAAAGTGCAGGGAGAGATTTCCACTTCACACCTATCACCGTTCTGCGCCGATCATGCATAAGCTACGTGGTGTGAAAGAAAAGGAAGAAATAGACCAGCTACAGATTGCTTGTGACATTACGGAGAAAGGCTTTAGAAGAATCCTTCCTTTTGTAAAACCGGGAGTTACAGAATATGAGATCGAAGCGGAATATTTACATGAATTTGTGAGAAACCGAAGCAATGGTTTTGCCTACCAGCCTATCATCGCTTCAGGAGATTCAGCTTGCGTACTTCATTACATAGAAAATCACAAAGAGTGTCTTGCAGGTGAATTGCTGCTTATGGACGTCGGCGCTGAATACGGTAATTACAATGCCGATATGACGCGTACTATTCCAGTAAGCGGGAGATTTACAGAGCGACAACGAGCAGTTTATGACGCTGTTTTGAGAGTGCAGAAAGAGGCTTCTAATATTTTGAGAATTGGTACAAACATTCAGGATTACCACAAGGAAGTAGGTCTTATCATGCAAAGTGAATTGGTAGGCTTGGGTCTGATTGATCAAACTGACATTAAAAATCAAGATCCAGCTTGGCCTGCTTACAAAAAGTACTTTATGCATGGTACTTCCCATCATTTGGGACTGGATGTGCATGATGTAGGGACGATGCATGGACCAATAAAACCAGGAATGGTATTTACAGTAGAACCAGGAATCTATATTCAGGAAGAAGGCTTGGGCATCAGATTGGAAAATAACATCGTGATTGAGGAAGAGAAAGGTTATTTCGACTTGATGCGCAATATTCCAATAGAAGCTGAGGAAATCGAAGATTTGATGAATAGTTAATTGGATTTTTACACCAAAACAAAAAAGCTTTACCCAGTTAATAGGTAAAGCTTTTTTGTTGTTAAAATCTGGAATTAATCATTCGGATATGGGATGTATACAAAACTTGTAAAAGCTCCATCCATCACAAACAAGCAGCAGAATTCGTCTGGGTCCTTGTAGGCTTTTTCAAAATCAGGAAGTGATTCTTCCGCAATTAGTTTGCGCTGGACAAATTCATCGACATAGGTCATGAAGTAATTCCAATCAAGATCTTTTTCTTCTTTTCCAACAAAGATTTTGCCTATAGGCTGCATCTCTTTGGAGATAGGGAAAATCGGGTAATCGGAGAATTTTCGAGTTCTGATCTGGTAGGAAGCCTCTTTCAATGCATCAGAGATTTTGACAAAATCAGCGGTGATGGTTCCTAGGTATTTTCCACTTAATTCTGGATCGTTGAAATCTGAAATCATGATTTTAGAGTTAAGAGTACGACATTTTCTACATGGTAAGTCTGTGGAAACATGTCCACTGGCTGTACCTTTTCTACTTTATATTTTTCATCTAAAAGAGCTACGTCTCTAGCCTGCGTGGCAGGATTACAAGAGACATAAACGATCTTGGGAGCATTCAATCTTAAAAGCATCTGTACAACTTTTTCATCCATTCCTGCTCTTGGAGGATCAGTGATGATCAAGTCAGGTGCGGCATGATTAGCAATGAATTCATCATTTAGCATGTCTTTCATATCTCCGGCATAGAACAGCGTATTGTCCAATCCGTTAATTTGAGAGTTGAGCTTTGCATCTTCAATTGCAGCTGCTACATACTCAATACCGATTACCTGCTTAGCTTGCTTGGCAACGAAATTGGCGATAGTGCCAGTTCCTGTGTAAAGATCATATACTACTTCATCACCTTTTAAGTCTGCGAAATCGCGGGCGACTTTGTACAGTTCATACGCCTGCTCGGAGTTTGTCTGGTAAAAAGATTTCGGTCCAATTCGGAATTTCAATCCTTCCATTTCCTCCTCAATAAATGCTTCACCTGCAAAAGTGACCAATTCCAAATCATGAAAAGTCTCATTTCCTTTGGTATTGATCACATAAAGAAGTGAGGTGATTTCAGGGAATTTCTCATGCAAGAACTCCATCACTTTTTGAATTCCTTCAGGATCTTCCTCACCAAACTGCACGATGACCATAAATTGGTCTGTGCTCGTGGTTCGGATGATAAGATTACGAAGTAGTCCAACTTGATTTCTAATGTCGTAGAAACTTAAATTATTATCTAAGGCAAAAGCTCTCAACTCATTTCTGACATCATTGGAAATGCTTCCCTGAAGGTAACAATGATCCACATCAATGATTTTATCAAACATCTTTGGGATATGGAAGCCGAGTGCATTCCTATCAAAATCTTCTCCCGATTGGATTTGCTCAATAGTTAGCCACTTTTTATTTGAAAAAGTGAAATCTAGCTTATTTCTATAATATCGAGTGTTTTCAGAACCCAAAGTTGGCAGTACTTCAGGCATCTCCACTTTGGCTATACGCTGAAATTGGTCCAATACCTGCTGACGCTTATAGGTTTTCTGTAAGTCATAATTAATGTGTTGCCACTTGCAGCCGCCGCAAGTGCCAAAGTGCGAGCAGAAAGGCTCAATTCTTTCTTTGGAAAATTCATGGAATTTTACTGGCTCGCCTTCCATAAAAGAGCTTTTCCCTTTGGTGATTCTTACATCTACCACATCTCCAGGTGCAACGCCAGTTACAAAAACCACTTTTTCTTCATGATGTCCCAAGCATTTTCCCTCCGAAGCAATACGCTCGATAAGTAGGTTGGTAATCACTTTATTTTTCATTTTTCGCGACATGGGCGCAAAATTAGGGAAATTTGCCCGTAATAGTGAGCCCTAGATCCAACTTGAAATCTATATCGTTGTTAATTATAACCGTGGCTTAAAAAAATATTTCCTTCGAAAACTTAAAAATCGAAATATTGGTTAAAACTTGTTCGGTTAGGAATTACTGTTTGGTTGAACTTTTAATATAAATCAATCCTAGAGGTTTTTTCGATACTCGAACTTGAAATTTAAAAATTACAAATTCAGTATCTTTGCACGATCGATGAAAGAAGATAGTCTTAAAGATAAAGTAGTTATAATAACGGGTGCCACATCTGGCATTGGGGAATCTTGCGCATTAGCCTTCGGAAAAGTTGGGGCTAAAATTGTTATAACGGGCAGAAATCAGGACAAGCTGAATGACTCAAAGGCGAAATTGGAAGGAGAGGGAATAACTGTATTAGCGATTTTAGCTGATGCAGGAGTGATAGCTGATAATAAGCGAATGGCGGAAACCGTTTTATCCGAATTTGGAAAAATAGATATCCTGATAAACAATGCGGGTATTTCTATGCGTGCACTTTTCGAACATGTTGATTTCGAAGTGTTTCATAAAGTGATGGAAACCAACTTTTGGGGTACTATCTATGCAACCAAGTTTTGTTTGCCTTCCATAATCGAGAATAAAGGAACCGTCATTGGCATTTCCTCAATCAACGGATTTCGTGGTACGCCAGCTCGGACTGCCTATACAGCAAGTAAGTACGCAATGAATGGTTTTTTTGAATCTCTTAGAACAGAAGTGATGAAAAAGGGAGTTCATGTTTTAGTGGCTTGCCCAGGATTCACTGCGTCCAATATTCGGAAAAATGCACTCACAGCCCATGGTACTGCGCAAGGAGAATCGCCTAGGGACGAATCGAAAATGATGAGCTCGGATGAAGTTGCCGAAGAGATATTGAATGCTACACTGAAAAGGAAGCGTGATTTGACGCTTACTACCCAAGGAAAGCTGTTGAAATTCCTTAATAAGTGGATGCCGGGCAGGTTGGATCATATTGTGTATAATCAATTGAAAAAGGAAAAAGACTCACCTTTTCATTAAATGCCTGAGTCAATCTTTCAGACTTACCGAAACCGTCTTGTTGACCTTTCCTCCAAAAACAGGTCGCTTTATTTATCCAAGTCAGAAGGTTTTGGAGTTGTAGATCTGAAGGAATTAGATTTTTTAAATGGCGAAAATAGCTTTGAAATTATTAGGAAGTCTATTTCATCTAAGAAACCCATCACATTAATTTCTGAATTTGATCCCCGTATCGCGGGTGTAAATACGCTTTCGAAAGCATTATCCAGACTTTCCTTTCGTGATCAATTGACACAAGAAGAGACTGGTGAACAATCACTTTTTCTTGGTTGGCCATTTGTCGAAGGGAAGCTTATTAATGGGCAGGTTTTGCGTGCGCCATTACTGCTTTTGGGAGTAAAGTTGCAACTTGAAAATGGGCAATGGTTTCTTTCAAAAACTGACGGTTGGCAATGGAATCCTGCATTTCTTTTGGCGTATAGCCATGCATATGGAAAAGCATTAGAGGCGGATTCATTGAATCAAGAATTGCAGGAATTGTCGGCAGATACAACTGAGTTCCGAACTCGGTTTTCAAAGATTCTTAATGATCATTTCTCGATTCAACTGAGTTCATCGCTGTTTGAAGACCAGTTGGCTCCATTTCCAGTTTCCCAACTTAGTCTGGATTCTAATCAATTTCAGGATGGAAGGATTGCCTTGAAAAGCTATGCTTTGTTAGGGTTATTTGCTCAAAAAGGAAGTTTTCTTTTCACTGATTACGAAAAGCTGGAGAAGGAATTTGGCGAGTTAAGTCTGGAAGAGTTATTTACTCAGTTTTTTGCAAACGATGAAAATCAGCCAATTCCCAGAGAAGACCAGCTTTTCCCTGTTTTTCCACTTGATGCTTCTCAGGAAAATGTTTTAGTGAAAGTTCGACAAGGCAAAAGTCTTGTTGTAGAAGGTCCGCCTGGTACGGGCAAGTCTCAATTGATTGCAAATCTGGTTTCAGACTATTGCTCCCGAGGGAAAAAAGTATTGGTGGTCTCCCAAAAAAGAGCTGCGTTGGATGTAGTGTTTGAGAGATTATCGAAAGCTGGTTTTGGTGATTTCTTGGGATTGGTGCATGATTTTCGGGCAGATCAGAAAGTCCTCTTTCAGAATATAAAAGCTCAAATTGAATCTATAGAGGCTTATCAGGAGCAAAATCGAGGGATTGATTCAATACAACTTGAGCGTGAAATTTCGCAGTATTCCAAGACGATTTCTAGGCTTTCGGATAAGTTTGAGAGGTTTAGATCTGCACTTTTTGATACCGATGCTGCTGGCATTCCAGTAAAGGCAATGTATTTGAATGCTGATTTGAAAAGGCCATTTTTTGAGCATTCGGAATTAACAAAGTTGGATTATCAGACAGCTCTGGATTTTGAAAAGAATTATAAAATTCACCATTCTTATAAAGTCCAGTTTGCTGGCTCGTTTTGGGAAAACAGAGTTTCTTTTACCCATTTTGAGCCCTCCGTTTTCCCTAGGATCAATCAGGTCCTGAAAGAGATTTCAGGGTTTAGAGAAAAGACTATTCACCTGAACAATGAATTTGACTTTGATAAGCTATCCGAGCTAATAATTTCGGAAGGTGATTTCTGCAAAAAGGTAGAACGGTTAAGTTCTTCCCTTAAGCAACTGGAAAAGCCTGATTTAGGTATTTCAGCTGTTTTCGATCCTGCTATTTTAAAGGACTTGACTACCATTAGAGACTGGAATGATCAGGCTATTAGTAAGTTACAACAGCTTTCATTTGGGATATCGGCAAGCAATGAGACTATTTCTGCTTTAGAAAATGAATTGAATTCGTTACAACCTAAAGCAAATTCATGGCTTGGGAAAATTCAGGTGAACTTGAGTAAAAGTAAGTTTCCACTGACTTTTGATATTCTGAAGAGAGCCGATCTAAGCTTTACTGAAGCATCTGTATCTAATATTCAAACTGAATTAGACATTCTCAAATCCTTGAAAATTGAGCTTTCAAGCCTTCCGATAATTGAAGGTTTGAATAGTAGTGAGCTTTCAATTGAAGGGTTGAAGAATGGGATTGAATTGATAACCCCGATTTTGGATTGGGTGGAATCATGGAAAAGTCAGCCAGAAGTTCATTCAGTGGCAAACTGGAATTCTGATGACTTTATGCAGCTGCTCAAAAAACTAGATGAATTCTCTAAATCGCTTCAGCTCAATTCTACTAGTTGGAGGGCATATTTGAGGGCTGAACAAATTTTGGAAATTCTTAAAAATGACTTTTCTACTGACAAGTTTGAAATCCAGATTAATCAGACATTTTCTGAGTTAGTTGCTTTTGATAGGTTTTTGGAAAGCTCTGACTCAGTTACTCTTGCACTTGCAAAAAAGCTTGAAACTGAATTTGCCGACTTGAATTTAAGTGAGCAGGTTTTGGTGTTTTGGAATTCCTGGTATTTGGCTTGGATAGCTCAATTGGAGGTGAAGAATCCTGTTTTAGCGGATGCTGGAAGTCTAAAAATGGTCCATGAGTTGGCTGAATTGAAGGATTCGATTCTTGAAAAAAGGAAGATCGCTAGGCACATTGCCTTGCTAAGACTTCGAGAACAAGTTACTTCTGACTTGGAGTTTAACCGCTTAGGAAATCGACTGACTTATCGGGATTTGCTTCATCAGGTAAGCAAAAAGCGGCAGCGCTGGCCGATTCGGAAACTGGTGGAAGAAATAGGAAAGGAGGTTTTTCGTTTGTTGCCCTGTTGGTTTGCGAGCCCAGAGACTGTTTCAGCTTTGTTTCCTTTAAATCAGGAGTTTGATTTGGTGATTTTTGATGAGGCTTCTCAGTGCCAAGTTGAGCGAGGTTTGCCTGCTATGCTTCGTGGTAAGCAGGTGGTGATTGCAGGGGATTCCAAACAGCTGAGACCTTCAGATTTTTATCAGGTTAAATGGGAGTCTGACGAAGAAGGGTTGGAATACGAAGCAGAATCTTTACTGGAATTGGCTGGAAATTTCTTCGAAAAGCACCAACTCAAGGGGCATTACCGCTCTTCTGATCCTGCATTGATACATTTTTCCAATAGTCATTTCTACGAAAATCAACTGGAAACCTTACCGGATTATGCAACTTCAATGGCTGGAAAACCTGCTTTCTCTTGGGAAAAGGTGGAGGGAATCTGGGTGAATCAGGTGAATAAGATGGAGGCTGATGCTGTGGTTTTGAAGGTGGAATCAATTGTTGGTTCTTATCCTGAAGATGCTATTGGGATTGTAACGGGAAATTATTTTCAGATGGAATTGATTCGGGAAAAGCTCTGGAAAGCTGGTTTTCAAAATAGTGTAATCAAGGTTCGAAACATTGAAAATGTACAGGGCGATGAGTTTGATCAGGTGATTTTATCCTTAGGCTATGCTCCAAATCCTGAAGGGAAGTTGGTGACAAACTTTGGATTGCTTGGAAAGTCTGGAGCTGAAAATAGATTGAATGTGGCTATCACCCGCGCTAGGAAAAAAATGCATGTTATTTCGAGTATTGATTCAGCTGATTTTCGTCCTAGTCAACTTAAAAATGCAGGTTTAGTCTTACTGCGGGAGTTTTTGGCTTTTGCTCGTGCTCAGGGTGAAAATGCTTCAATTTCTGCTTCTGAGCCGATTTCAAAGGGTTATGAAATTGATTGGAGCTTGAAAAATAGACTTCTGAAGAGTGGTAATTCTTATTCAGCTGATGTTCTCTCAGTAGTAATGGATTTGATTTCAGGTGATTCAAATGGAGATAAGATAGCCATACTTACAGATGATCAACGGTTTTTTAATGCCTCCACGGCTAAAGCCGCTTTGGCTTACCACCCGATTCTTCTTGCCCAAAAAGGGTGGAATTACGATTGGAAGTGGAGTAGAAATTTGTTTTTTAATCAATAAATCGTAAAATTGAGTTATAAGTCATTCGTTAAGTCATTTTTTTCTATTTAATGAATGATTTATCATTTGATTTTAATTTAATTTTTGTATTATAAATCACTCATTAAGTCATATATTTGTAGATAATGAATGATATTTAAGTCATGGATTATAACCAAATAAGCGATTTAGCAATTTTGAAAAAGCTAGGAGATTTTGTCAAGCATCATCGTATGGAGCAAAACAAGTCTCAGGATCAGTTGGCTACCGAAGCTGGTGTGAGTAGATCCACACTGAGTCTCTTGGAGCGTGGTGAAAAGGTGAATTTGATCACATTGATTCAGGTACTCAGAGTCCTTAATCAATTGCAATGGCTAGAGTCATTTGAAATAAAGCCTGTAATAAGTCCAATGACTTACATCAAGCTTCAAAAGAAGCATGAGCGTCAACGTGTCAGGAATAGTGGTATGGCGGCAGAAGACCCACCTTTAGAGTGGTAGTAGCGGCCGAAATATGGATTTGGGATAAGCTTGCCGGTGCTATCCTCTGGGATGAATCTGAGCAAATGGGAAGTTTTGAGTTTGACCAAAATTTCCTTTCCTCGGGTTTGGATATTTCTCCAATCAAAATGCCATTGAGTCAAGGAAATAGGATTTACCAATTCCCTGAAAACAGAAAATCCCGAGGCGATGTTTTTGACACATTTAAAGGGTTGCCAGGTTTGCCTGCAGATATGTTACCTGACAAATACGGAAATCAACTGATCAACGCTTGGCTAATTCAAAACGACAGAGCGATCGATAGTCTGAATCCTGTCGAACAACTATGTTTTATTGGAAAGCGAGGAGTGGGAGCATTGGAAATCAAACCTTCTTTTCGGTCTGAGTCTATGAAAGCAAGCTCTTTGGAAATTGACAGCTTGGTTAATATTGCGGGAAAAATCCTTAACTCCAGAGCTGATTTTCAATCAAATTTGACAAGTGAGGAGCAATCTGCTCTTCTGATATTCTCAAAATTGGTACTTCAGCAGGTGGAGCGCGTGCTAAGGCAGTAATAGCATTCAATACAAAAACAGGCGAAGTAAAAAGTGGCCAAGTGAAAGCTCCAACTGGATTTTCTTACTGGATCATCAAATTTGATGGAGTTCATGATTCTCAATTTGGTGCTACTGTGGGTTTTGGGAGAGTAGAAATGGCTTATTATTTAATGGCTAAGGCAGCTGGCATTGAAATGAGTGAATGCAGGTTGCTGGAGGAGAATGGGCGTGCACACTTTATGACGAAGAGATTTGACAGAATGGATAATGGTCAGAAAATCCATATGCAGAGCTTATGTGGCATCCATCATTTTGACTTCAATCAAGTTGGTTTTTACAGTTATGAGCAGGTTTTTGAAACTATGCGAATGCTACGGCTTTCTTACCCCGAGGCGGAGCAGATGTTTACTCGAATGGTGTTTAATGTCTTGGCGAGAAATTGTGATGATCATACCAAGAATTTTGCCTTCCTGATGGATCAAAGTGGGAAATGGTCACTGTCACCTGCCTATGATATTTGCTATGCATATCGCCCTGGAAGTCTCTGGGTAAGTTCACAGTCCTTGACTGTAAACGGTAAAAGGGAAGGGATCGATGAAGCTGATTTTCTGGAAGTAGCTAGAAAGATGAATATTAAAAAGCCTGAGGAAAAGATAGCTCAGGTAAAATCAGTTGTAAATAAATGGAATGAATTTGCGGATGAAGTCGGAGTTGATTCTGCACTAAGGGATGGTATAAAAGCCACACTTTTGGTGTGATGCGAGCGGCTACAGATATCGGCAGTACAAATGCTCTAAACTAGCCATCCATCTCGCCAGCTGTACTTCGTGTACCAAGTAACTGCCTTCGTCTTTGATAACCAGTTCTAATTTTTCCAAAGCTTTCAAAGCCGTACTCACTGTGCTCGCTGCACCCAGATTGTGTTTTTGCATAAAGTCATTGCTAAGTAGGTTTTGCAGTGGTTCCTCTTTAGCAATTGCCCGAAAGACATTTCATTGAGCTTGTGTCAGCATATTTTGAAAATTGGCAAAAATCGCATTCTGATTAAAATCCTAGGGGATTGTCTGGAGAATTAGGGATTTTAAGAGATAGTCCAAGTTCAGCATTTAGAAGTTTGATAAAATGTTCTGCAAGGAGAGGCGATTCCTTCTCGATGTTTTGATGAATGAAAAAGTAAAGTTTACGTAGACCTTGAGATCTCCAGATTTTGATTCTTTCGACCCAATCTTCAAGGCGGGAGTAATCACTTTTGTGGTTGGCTCCCACATACCGAATGAAAGCAGCATCATTCGATAGACGCATATGAAGCATATCCCGCCTAGCTGCTGCGTCCACTATAATATTCGTGATATCATTTTTCTTTAGGATATCGTAATAAGCATCAAAGATTTCTCCATTAAACCAGTCTTCATTTCGAACCTCAATCGCAAGAGGAACACCTTTTGGGAATTCTGAGGCAAAACTTTCAACCCGATCTATAAACTTCGGTTTGAAGTTATCAATCATTTGCAGAAACACCATTCCGAGCTTTTCTTCAAACATACTTACCGAGTCAGCAAAATCTTCGGTCAAATTCTTAACATCATTAAGTCTGCGATAGTGACTTACAGTTTGGGGAATTTTTGGAAAAAACTTGAAGTCCGATGGAGTCTTCTCTTTCCAAGTAACGACTTGATTTTTGTCGGGTGAATTATAAAAAGTAGCATTCAGTTCAATAGAATTAAACTGTCGGGAATAGTAAGCCAACTCATCTTTTGTGCCTCTTGGATAGAAACCTTTAAGATCTGCTTTATTCCATTTGGCACAACCCACATAAACTTCAAATGGATCATCACTTTTGAATTTCTTCAAAATTTCTGCGGTGTCAGGATGATCAGGAGGTAAGGTGAAGTCAATTTTCTCCGGGTGATCTGTTCTACCAAATTTCATAGTCGGTTAGTTTTAGGATTATATCTCAAATATAGCCGACTAGCTTATATACCAAAATTCCAATCCATTCCTTTGACAGTTTGTGCCAGTTTTCGATAGAAGAGGGACTAGGGTATAAAAATGTAGGAAGGTCAAATTTGGTATCATGACTATAATAATCTGTAGGGAATGTTTTTGTTTTTAATCCGACTTTGTCGAAGCAACCTTTAGCTCGATACATGTGAAATGCCGAAGTGATCAAAAGGAATTCCTGCTGAGTATTGATTCCGTTTTTCTCAAAAAAATCTTTAGTAAAAGAAGCGTTCTGCGCAGTGTTTTGTGCTAGATCTTCTATCATTACGTCCTCAGATGGAACTCCTGCCATGATAAGAAATCGCTTTAAAAGCTCAGCTTCCGATTGAGGATTGACAGGATTGAATCCTTGTCCTCCAGTGATCAATATTTTTTTGATTTTCCCCATTCTATAAAGTTGGAGCGCATGAGTGATCCGATCTGCACCTTTGTTGAAGAAAGTGCGGTCATAGGCAGTTTTACTTAAGTTTGTCACGCCGGTTAAAACAATCCCAATTTCATGATTTTTAATCTCAGAAAACTCTTTGAAATCAGGTTCCCAAGCCAGCATCACCTGATTTGATATAAACTGGTTGGAGAAAAACCAGAGTAAAATCAAACCAATCCAAAGACATCTTTGCCCCCACTTTCGCTTGATGTAGATTAGTCCAACAACCCATAAAACAGAGATAATTGTTAGTGGCATAGCCAGAAAACTCAGAAATTGGGAGAGGTAGAAAAACATGAAATTGTAAGGATTTGGAGCAAAGAAAGGAGGGAAATGATCAATAATCAATTTTCAATGAGCAAATTCAATTTACAAATTGTCAAGTGTAAGGCTTTGAAAATTGAGCGTTGCTCATTGATCATTGTCCATTTCCAAATTCTTTTCCCCAACGTTTCTTTAAATCCATCTCATCGGGTTATTTTTGAACATGAGTTCAGACCAACCTAACCTATTGCCTTTGCTTCAAGAACTTTCCGTCCAGTTGGAAGGTACACTGCAATTTGATTCATTAACAAAGACACTTTATGCCACCGACGCTTCTGTTTATCGGGAGATGCCTTTGGCGGTAGCTTTTCCAAAAAGCGAATCAGATATAAAGAAGCTTATACTTTTTGCTTCCAAAAATGGCACTTCACTGATTCCCAGGACTGCAGGAACTTCACTTTCTGGGCAGTGTGTAGGTAATGGAATCGTGGTGGATGTATCTAAACATTTTACCAGAATATTGGAATTGAATGTAGAAGAGCGATGGGTGCGTGTACAACCGGGTGTGGTGCGTGATGAGCTGAATCGCTACCTGAAACCTTATGGACTTTTTTTTAGTCCTATCACTTCTACGGCCAACCGAGCTATGATTGGCGGGATGGTTGGTAATAATTCTTCTGGTACAACCTCAATTGTATATGGGGTTACTAGGGATAAAGTTATCTCTCTTGATACGATTTTGAGTGATGGAAATCCGGTGAAGTTTGAGGAGCTTTCGAAGGATGAGTTTGAAGAAAAAGCAAAGCTGCAATCACTGGAAGGAGATATTTATAGGAAAGTTCTGGAGGAATTGAGTGATGAAGAAGCTCGGCAAGAGATTCATGCGCAATTCCCTAAAAAATCTATTCATCGTAGAAATACTGGCTACGCAGTCGATGAATTGTTGAAGTCGGACATTTTTGAAGGGGAGGAAAAATTCAATTTTTGTAACCTATTAACTGGTTCTGAAGGGACTTTGGCCTTCACTACAGAAATCAAAATCAGCCTTGATCCACTTCCTGAGCCGATCGAAATCGTCGTTGCCGCGCATTTTGCAACCATCCATGAAAGTATGGTTTCAGCCCAAACTGCCATGAAGCATCCTGCTACAGCTGTTGAGTTGATGGATAAAATCATTTTGGACTGCACCAAAGAAAGCATAGAATACAGCAAAAACCGATATTTCGTAGAAGGAGATCCTGAGGCGATTTTGATGGTGGAGTTTCGTGGACAGACGTTGGAAGAAGCAATGGCCAAAGGGAAAGCGCTGGTCGATGATTTGATAGGAACAGGACTAGGCTATGCATATCCCATCATAGAACCAGCGATGGTTACTTCTGCTTGGGCATTGCGCTCTGCGGGTTTGGGCCTATTGGCAAATATACCTGGCGATGCAAAGGCTGTGGCGTGTATAGAAGATACGGCTGTGGATATCGAGGATCTTGCCAACTACATCGATGAAGTAGATGAGATGATGGAAGGCTTTAATCAAAAGCCTGTTCACTATGCGCATGCTGGTGCCGGTGAAATACATTTAAGGCCGATTTTGGATTTGAAAAAGTCCAAAGACGTGGAGGAGTTTTATCAGATTTCGAAAGCTTCTGCTGAGTTAGTAAAGAAATATCAAGGCTCTTTAAGTGGGGAACATGGCGATGGAAGAGTTCGGGCCGCTTTCATTCCTCTTATGGTGGGCGAAAAGAACTATCAGCTTTTCTGCAGGATCAAATTCTCTTGGGATCCCCAGAATATTTTCAATCCCGGGAAGATCGTGGATGCTGCTCCGATGAATAAGTTTTTGCGCTATGAGCCGGATATGGAAACTCCTACTCATGACACGATCATGGATTTCTTCAATGTAGGTGGGATTCTTCGACTCGCTGAAAAGTGTAACGGGTCTGGTGATTGTCGAAAACTTCCAGGTTCTGGCGGCACGATGTGTCCAAGCT
>TARA_R110002012_G_scaffold305179_1_pt1 | contig 35847 bp, 33 predicted proteins | sample TARA_R110002012 | Tara Oceans TARA_R110002012 (sample SAMEA4396515) | marine metagenome | biome: Westerlies Biome; feature: [DCM] deep chlorophyll maximum layer (ENVO:01000326); material: water (ENVO:00002006), including particulate matter (ENVO:01000060) such as... | depth 40 m
TATGGCAAAGGTGTAGATGCTTTTAATATTTTGTCGCTGACTTTTACTAATAAAGCAGCTGCCGAAATGCGCCATAGGATAGAAACTTTGGCAGGCTTGGAGGCCAGAAATACTTGGATGGGGACATTCCACTCCGTATTTGCGAAAATCCTGCGAGTCGAAGCACCGAAGATTGGCTATCCTTCCAATTTCACCATTTACGATTCAGACGATTCCAAGTCACTCATTCGTACTATAGTGAAGGAAATGCGTCTGGATGACAAAGTGTATAAGCCTAATGCTGTACTAGCTCGAATTTCCGGAGCCAAAAACCGTCTGATCACCTGGAAAGTATATCAGGATGACCCCTATGTAAAAGCTGACGATGAAGCTGCTATGAAGCCCAAAATGGGTGAAATCTACCAGCGCTATCAAGACAGGCTTTTCAAAGCCGGTGCGATGGACTTTGATGACTTGCTTTTCAATACCAATATCCTTTTTAGGGATCACCTCGATGTGCTGAACAAATATCAGCAGCGGTTTAGATATGTAATGGTGGATGAGTTTCAGGATACTAACCTTTCCCAATACTTGATCACCAAAAAACTTGCGGCTGTTCACCAAAACATCTGTGTAGTCGGTGACGATGCCCAGAGTATCTATGCCTTCCGTGGAGCAGACATCCAAAACATCCTGAATTTTGAGAAGGATTACCCGGATCTATTTGTGGTGAAACTGGAGCAAAATTATCGCTCCACCAAGACCATAGTAAATGCTGCAAATTCTATCATAGATAAAAATAAAGCTCAGCTGAAAAAAAATGTCTGGACCAGTAATGATGACGGTGATCTGATCGAGCTGATAAAAGCCAGCTCTGATAGTGAAGAAGGTAGAATCGTAGCCTCCACGATTTTCGAAGAGCGCAATACCAAAAAGCTAAACAACAGTGATTTCTCCATACTTTATAGAACCAACTCCCAATCTCGGGCTATAGAAGAAGCGCTTCGCAAACTGAACTTGACATATAAGATCGTTGGTGGACTTTCTTTCTACCAAAGAAAGGAAATTAAGGATCTGATGGCTTATATGCGGTTCACCGTGAACCCTGTGGATGAAGAAGCATTCAAAAGGATTGTGAATTATCCAAAGCGGGGAATTGGAGACACCTCGGTAGATAAGATTCTTGTAGCTGCATTTGATCATGACATGCAACTATGGGAAGTGGTGCAAAATGCACATAGCTTCCTCGGAGGTAGAGCTGCCAGTCAGTTGGATGACTTTGCCACGATGATCAAAGCTTTCAAGATCGAAGTGGAGAGAAAAGATGCTTTCGAAGCTGCCAGTAGCATTGCCAAACAAAGTGGTCTCTTGCGCGAGCTATATGAAGACAAAACCATAGAAGGACTCAACCGCTACGAAAACGTCCAGGAATTGCTAAATGCAATCAAGGAATATGTTGACAATGAAGAAAACGAGGACAAAAGCCTAGGTGCTTTTCTTCAGGAAATCGCATTGCTCACAGATAACGACCGGGACAAAGACACCACTGATGCCATCACGCTGATGACCATCCACTCTTCAAAGGGATTGGAATTCAAGCAGGTTTTTGTAGTGGGAATGGAAGAAGATTTATTCCCATCTCAAATGATGATGCAGAGTCGCGAAGATCTTGAGGAGGAACGCCGTTTGTTCTATGTTGCTGCGACCAGAGCAATGGAAAAACTCTATTTCACTTACGCATTGACCAGGTATCGTTTTGGTCGACTGTTGAATTGTGAGCCAAGTAGATTTCTCGAAGAAGTATCTCCCGATTGCATTAAGGTGAGCAAAAAAGTATCTTCGAAGGAAATGCCTGGAGCATTCAGGAGAGAGGGACTTCCAGGCACATCGGAATCTTCTGGGTATATTGGCATCAAAAAGAAGCCTGAATCCAGAATACCGACAGCGATGAAAGTTCACACGCCTAGTCCGGATTTTAAACCTTCAAATACTAACAATCTACAGGCGGAGCAATTGATAGAGCATCCCAAATTCGGATTCGGAAAAGTACAAAAGATTGAAACAGAAGGAATTAACCGAAAAGCGACGATTCAATTCGAGCATTTTGGTGAGAAAACATTATTACTTAGCTTTGCGAAGCTCAGAATTATAGACTAATCACCTGCTCCCCTGCCTTTTGGTAATTTTTTCATTACCTTAAATAGCGCAAATAAGGGATGCATTATGGAGCCTTTAGAATTAGACAAACAAAAACTCATTTTGAAAGAATACGGCAAAAACATTCAACACCTCGTTGATCATATCACGGCAATTGAAGATCGTGATAAGCGTACCCAAAGCGCATATACAGTAATTGAAATCATCAAGCAGCTGAATCCTACGATGAAGCAGGAGAATGACCAAAAGCTTTGGGATGACTTGTATATCATGTCTGACTTCAAACTTGAGGTGGACGCGCCTTTTCCTATGCCAGAAAAAGAATTGCTTGGCAAAAAACCACTTCCGATAGGATATCCCACCAGCGAGATCAAATTCAAGCACTACGGTAGAAACATCGAAAAACTGATCGAAGGCGCAATTAAACTTGAAGACGATCAAGAACAGGAAGCGGCTATTATTTTTATCGGACAGCTAATGCGAAGCTTTCACTCTACTTGGAACAGAGAAAATTTTGACGATGCCATAATCTTGGACGACATCAAGACGTTATCTAAGGGCAAGTTGCATATCGATGTAGAGAAAGTTAGAGAAAATGGTTTGTTTGAATCCAATACACGCCGTGATTTCAAACCACCTCTTCAGGAGGAGAGGAGCAACGGAAAGAACAAAAGATCAAATCACAACAATAAGCGTCGTCCAAATACAGGGCACAATAAAAAACGTAGAAATTAATGGGTTCATTTCGGGTCAATGGTGGAATTAAACTCAAAGGAGAGATAATTCCCCAGGGAGCAAAAAACGAAGCACTTCAGATTCTTTGTGCAGTCCTTCTCACTCCTGAGAAAGTTACCATAGAAAAAATCCCAAACATCGTAGATGTCAATAAGCTCATAGATTTATTGAGCGATATGGGTGTGAAAGTCACCAAAGAAGGTCCTGAAACCTATAGCTTCCAAGCCGATGAGGTCAATCTTGACTTCATGGAAACGGAAGAATACCTGAAAAAAGCTTCCGCACTTCGTGGCTCAGTAATGCTACTAGGTCCTTTGCTTGCAAGATTTGGTAAGGGAAAGCTATCCAAACCAGGAGGAGATAAAATTGGGCGTAGGAGGATGGATACGCACTTTACCGGTTTCCAGAAGCTAGGTGCAAAATTCAATTACGACTCAAAAAATGAGATTTTTCATATTGACGGGAAAAATCTAAAAGGTTGCTATATGCTTCTTGACGAAGCTTCAGTAACGGGAACAGCAAATATCGTGATGGCTGCTTCCATGGCAGAAGGGACCACGACTATTTACAATGCTGCTTGTGAACCTTATCTACAGCAACTATGTGACATGCTAAATCGCATGGGTGCAAAAATCTCCGGTGTAGGTTCAAACCTTCTGACAATCGAAGGTGTCGAGAGCTTAGCTGGCACTACACACAAGATGCTACCGGACATGATTGAAATCGGGTCCTTTATTGGGCTAGCTGCCATGACACAATCTGAGATCACCATCAAAGATTGTCAAATACCACGACTAGGCATCATTCCTGACACTTTCCGAAGAATGGGAATCCAGCTTGAATTCCGGGGAGACGATATTTTCATTCCTGCGCAAAAGCATTATGAGATCGAAACATTTATCGATGGGTCTATCCTCACTGTAGCTGATGCCATTTGGCCAGGATTTACTCCAGATTTGCTTAGCATAGTATTAGTAACTGCCACTCAGGCTAACGGAACTGTGCTTGTTCATCAAAAGATGTTTGAGTCGAGATTGTTCTTTGTAGATAAATTGATAGACATGGGAGCACAAATCATCCTTTGTGATCCACATAGAGCCACTGTAATTGGTCTAGATAGGAAGACTGAGCTGCGTGGAATCCGGATGACATCTCCTGATATTCGTGCTGGTGTAGCATTACTTATAGCCGCGCTATCTGCGAGCGGCACATCTATCATTGATAATATTGAGCAGATAGATAGAGGTTATCAAAATATCGACGAGCGCCTTAGAGCTTTGGGAGCAGATATTGAGAGAATATCCTAAGAATTGAAAACTTGCTTATTAGCGGACTTTGGAATCAAAGTCCGCTATTTTTTTGAGCAGTACTTTTCCTTTTCGTTAAAATACTGTGTAGCCATAGTTACCACAAAATCAGTCAACTACAGCATATATCAGATTAGAATGAATAATCTGTAATTAAAATAAATACTCAGACAATATTCTTTGACCTCTTTGCTTCTCGTAATTTTTGGTAAATTCTGGCTCGATTAGCCAAAACAACCTATATGTCAAAGAAAAAACTCCGGAGCCAAGATTGGTACGGCCGCACTGGAAAAGACGGATTCATTTATAGATCCTGGATGAAAAATCAGGGCTTTCCCCATCACTTATTTGAGGGTGACAAACCTGTAATCGGAATCTGCAATACCTGGTCTGAACTTACTCCCTGCAACGCACATTTTAGAGATCTTGCCGAAGCCTTAAAACGCGGAATTTGGGAAGCAGGAGGTTTCCCTCTGGAATTTCCAGTAATGTCTTTGGGCGAATGCTCAATCAAACCTACAGCCATGCTATTCCGAAATCTGGCTAGTATGGACGTGGAAGAAAGCATTCGGGCAAATCCTATGGACGGTGTGGTACTCATGTGTGGCTGTGATAAAACAACTCCGTCATTAGTAATGGGAGCCGCATCAGTAGACATACCGGCTATTGTTCTCTCCGGAGGTCCCATGTTGGTAGGCCGATTTAAAGGAAAGAAAATAGGAACATCAGATGTGTGGCGCTTTGCTGAGGATTTCAAATTAGGAAAAATCACTCAGGAAGAATTCATCGAAGCAGAAGCGGCTATGTCACGTTCTGTGGGCCATTGCGCTCCTATGGGAACAGCCTCCACTATGGCAGCCATGGTCGAATCCCTCGGTCTATCTCTCCCTGACAATGCAACCATCCCAGCGGCAGATTCCAGACGAAAAGTGCTAGCTCATATGACAGGCATGCGAATCGTGGAGATGGTGAATGAAGACCTGAGAATGAGCAAAATACTTACCCGAAAGGCATTTGAAAACTCAATTATGGTCAATGCCGCTTTGGGCGGATCTACGAACTTTATTCTTCACTTGACTGCAATTGCCAAGCGAATCGGCGTGGATGTGGACTTAACTGATTTCGATAAGTTCTCTTCGATGATTCCGCTGATCGCAAATGTGCAACCGTCAGGAGAACATTGGGTAGAAGACTTATTTTATGCAGGCGGACTACCTGCTGTAATGAAAGAAATAGAGAAATACTTGCACCGGGACTCCATCACTGCGAATGGAAAGACAATTGGCGATAACATAGAAAAAGCGGAATGTTACGACAGAGCCTTGATTGGGACTTTCGAAAATCCTATCAAGCCTGATTCAGGAATCGCAGTCTTAAAGGGAAATCTCTGTCCAAATGGGGCGGTGATCAAACCTTCTGCAGCCACACCAAGCTTATTGATTCACATAGGCCGTGCTGTAGTATTTGAAAATATCGACGATTACAAAGCTAGAATTGATACTCCCGAACTGGATATCGATGAAACCTGTGTGATGGTCATGAAGAATGTGGGACCAAAAGGATATCCTGGAATGCCGGAAGTTGGTAATATGGGGCTGCCTCAAAAACTCCTTGCCAAAGGGGTTAAAGATATGGTCCGTATTTCGGACGGCAGAATGAGTGGGACAGGATATGGAACTGTAGTCCTTCACGTTTCACCGGAATCCGCTATTGGTGGACCGCTGGCATTTGTGCAGAATGGGGATATGATTGAGCTTAATGTGCCGGCAAGAACATTGAATCTGATGATCTCTGACGAGGAATTTGAAAATAGGAAGGCAAACTTCAAGCCTTTGAACCTACCTTATGAGCGAGGATATGTTAATCTTTTCCTTGACAAAGTAAATCAAGCCCATGATGGTGTCGATTTTGACTTTCTACAGGGAAGTTCGGGATCTGAAGTAAAACGAGATTCACATTAATCATAAAACTGAAAAGCTTCCAGATTTAGAAAACCTGGAAGCTTTTTTTATCAATTTCATTATTTCCTCTAAAGCGCCAGAAGAATTAATTTTCAGGGAATTCCTGACTGATGAAATCATTACACTTTATAAATCAGGTCCGAAGAAGCTTGGATACATTTCATTCGTAAATTACTTTTCTTTTTTTTAACCATAGAAAACACTTAATGAAACCCCAAAAGACCGCCATTATCACCGGAGCAGGACAGGGAATTGGCCTGGCTATAGCAGAGAAGCTTGCTGCTCAAAGTATCAATATAATCCTAAATGACCTCGAAGAAGGCTTGATCCGCGACGCATGCCAGCGAATCAGCCATATACATGGAGTTTCTGCGATTGCAATTTCTGGTGATGCCAGTTCTGAGGTGGTGATCAATGGGTTGATAGAAACTGCCCTCTCAAATTTTGGATCGGTAGATATTGTTATTGCTAACTCGGGCATCACTCTTTTCGGAGCATTTTTGGAGTATTCCAGAGCGGATTTCATGGAAGTCACCAGAGTCAATCAGGCCGGGACTTTCTTTCTGGCCCAGGCTGCTGCCAAAGTAATGAAAGACCAACCTAATGGAGGAGCATTACTTTTCACATCTTCAGTCACTGCTCACCAAAGTCATGAAAATCTCGCTGCTTATGCTATGAGCAAGGCAGCAATAGAAATGCTCGCCAAAAACCTAGTGCTAGAACTTGCTCCATTCAAAATCAGAATAAATACCATTGCCCCTGGAGCAACGGTGACAAACAGGACAGCACTTGATCCGGAATATGAAACAACCTGGTCAAAAATCACTCCTCTAGGACGGCCCGCCGTTGTACAGGACATCGCCAATGCTGCAGCATTTTTAGTCTCTGATGAGGCAAGACATATCACCGGACAAACTCTTATAATAGACGGTGGCTGGACGAGTGTCAGCCCTTCACCCTATGCCTGAAAATCATCAAATCCCGGTAAAGAATCTTAAACTTTATAAGAAATCACCTGCACCATGGACATTGAAAGGTGAAGGGATCATGTTGATTTATAAATTCTCAAAAAAATGGGTGGAAACAAATGCAAATCTACCAGAACATCTGAAGGGCAAGTTTCGAGGAGGATTAGGATATGTGATGCTGGTAGACTACTACATTTCTCCGGTTGGTTCCTATAAGGAGTTGCTTTTTATCCCGGGAAAATTTGCTCCATATTTCAAGCAATCCATCACCAAAATCTATGTGAGCTCTGAAGTGAGCACTCAAAATGGCCACACCAACTGGGGTATTCCAAAGGAGACTTTGCCTTTTTCCTGGGAGAAAAGTGAGGGGAAAGAATTGATTCAGGTAAAGGTTGGCGACATAAGCATTTTTTCATGTGAAGTAACCTGTGGAGGATTTCAATTGCCTATCTCTACAAGTCTGCTTCCAATAGACTTACATCAATTATGGGACGGAGTGAATTTCTTCACCAAACCTTCCGCATCTGGCTGGGGCAAACTAGCTACTCTAAAAAACTTACATATCGATCCAGCCTATTTTCCAGATATAAGCTCGCAAAAACCTCTTTTTGCCATCAAAATAAATCCAATCACTATTAAGTTTCCTGAAGCAAAGTATGCGATGTAATTCTTTCACAAAAAGAAAAATTTGATTGTGTAGAGGAACTTGAGAGCCAATTGCTCCTATTAAGTCCTGAGAGTTTAGCTGTGGATTTTGACAATGAAAGTTTAAAAAATCCGCTACATAAACACAGTTTTTTTAATGAGCAGAAAAAAAACATTCCCTAGACTTTCCTGTTCATCACCTAGCTGGGTAGCCACATCTATTCTCCGAGGGATTGCAGAAGGACAAAATAAAATCTTTCCTTCACCACTATTTGTTAGTATGTTAGTATTAAATCGCATTTTCGGATTTATAAGAACGCTATATCAACCAATTGAATACCAGAAATATAAAAAGTGGCTAAAGAATCAATCTGAATTTTAAGTCTGCTAACTTTATAGAAAACCTTTGGTATGAAATAAAGAAAATAGAAAAAGTCCAGAAGGATAATTATACAGCGCCAAAGATCCCTCATGATACCAAACCATATGATCGTAAAAATCTAATAAAACAATATGAAAAATCTTACTCTTACACTTCTGGTTGTCTGCGCATTATATGCATGTCAACCCACAGAAACCACACCAGACACCTTGCCAATGAAAGTGGCGATGGCTTATGGCTATGATAAATTTGACGAAGTCAACTCCATCGCATACACTTGGAATGTACAGCGCGACTCTGTAAATGTGATGACAAGAGATTGGAAATGGAATGTCAAAGACCGCACCGTTTACTACGCCACATCGGACACCAGCTTTACCTACAGTCTGGACATGGCTGCGGATTCTATGCCAGACGTCGACAAAGGTTTCATTAATGATAAATACTGGATGATGTTCCCTTTCCAACTGGCGTGGGATAGCGGCTACGAATATGAAACAGAAGAAAATGTACCCACACCGATAGCTGGAACCAACTCAACCAAATTGACCATAGTATATAATGCTGCCGATGGCTACACACCTGGAGATGCATATGATCTGTATTTGGATGAAAACAACATGATATTAGAATGGGTTTTCCGCAGAGGAAATGGACCAGAAGGCAGACCTACAACCTGGGAAAATGTGGAGCAGTTCGGGCCAATCAAATTAGCTACTACGCATGCTAATCAAGCTGGTGAAAAATTCATCTGGTTCTCGAATATCTCTGTGAACTAACCAGTTTATACCCCTAATTATGAGCCGTTTGTAAAAATCAAACGGCTTTTTTTATTACTTTTCATTAACTTGAAGTCAGCAGTTTTTCAAGAGATACCTCATCTAGATTTCTCTATCATTTACCTAGAGATATTTTACCCAAGCAACCCATTTTAACATGAAATCAAATAGAAGATCATTCATTAAAAAATCCAGCTTAATGATAGGCACGGGGTTAATTGCAAATCCTTTTAGCTCCTATTCTACCACGAAAAAAACTTTTACTGTAGGAGAAATCATGGATTTGTTCATTGCTCAGATTCCCGGAGCTCCATTCTCACAAACTGTGGATACTTTGAAAACCGGTTCCAAAGAACAAAAAGTAACTGGGATTGTGACTACCATGTTCGCAACCTTGACTGTAATCCGAAAAGCCATTGAGCTAAATGCGAATTTCATCATCGCACACGAACCGACTTTTTACAATCATGCTGATGAAACTGGATGGCTACAAAACGATTCAGTTTACCAATTCAAACGAAAGCTTCTGGATGAGCACGGGATTGTAATCTGGAGAAATCATGATTATGTACACAGTCTGAAGATTGATGGTGTTCAGCTGGGAGTAGTCCAGGAACTAGGCTGGGAAAAATACTATAAACAAAACGCAGTCTTGAATCTGCCCGAGACTACCTTGGAAGAACTTATCTCACATATCAAGATGAAAATGGAAGTTCCTGCGCTTCGCTATGTCGGAGACCTTTCCCAAAAAGCCAGCAAAATCCTACTAATGCCAGGGGCTGCTGGAGGAAAAAGGCAAATAGAAATGCTAATGAAGGAGAAACCTGATGTCTTGATCTGTGGTGAAAGTCCGGAATGGGAAACTCCTGAATATGTGAGAAATGCCAATGAGATGGGTCAAAAACTTGGGCTGATTATCATAGGTCATTCAGCAAGCGAAGAAGGAGGATCAGAATTCATGGCAGCGTGGCTGAAAAAAAACATTTTAGATGTTTCAGTTTCCCACATAGTGTCGGATAATTCCCTGTCTATAATATAAACCCAGAAAGACATGATGTTTTTCTGAGTACCAACCTTCTGAAACTATGGCTTTCAAAAGGAAATATAGATTTCAATTATGTTATCTTTGAATATACAGTGTCGCCAAATTTCTAACTAGTTTAAAAAGAGCTCAATGAACGCACAACCTATTAGACTATTATTGGCTGATGACGATGTAGATGATCGATTCTTTTTTAAAGATTCTCTTTCAAAATTACCCATCGAAACAAGGCTTACTACGGTAACAAATGGGGTAGAGCTAATGAATCTACTTTTGACTGAAAAAGATGCCCTCCCTGATGTAATATTTTTAGACCTAAATATGCCCATGAAATCGGGTTTTGAATGCTTGACTGAAATCATGTCCAATGACAAATTCAGGGACTTACCTATCATTATCTATTCTACTTCGATGGATGAACCAGTCGTAAATTTACTTTTTGAGCAGGGAGCATTCCGCTTTATACGTAAGCCTGGTGAATATTCAAAACTAAAAGATGTGATTCTAAAAGGTATAGATAGTTTGGCAAACAGAGCATTTCAACCCTCCAAAGATAATTTTGTAATTCAATCACAGTAAGTATTTTATGACATATCAACCTGCAAATTTCCGTGCTTTTCCTATAGGAGGCGGCGAAATGGGGCAATTAATTCGAGAAAAAGATTGGAGCAAAACAGCTATAGGTTTGCCTGAGACATGGCCACAAAGTCTGATTACTACGCTTAATATTCTATTATCATCCAAATTCCCTAAGTTCCTTTATTGGGGACCTGAACTTACCTGTTTTTATAACGACGCTTACAGACCTAGTTTAGGTGCAGAGGGTAAGCATCCCTCCATGCTAGGAATGAATGGTGAAGAAGCATGGTCAGAAATCTGGCACATAATCAAACCTCTAATGGACCAGGTGCTGACAGATGGGGAATCGCTGTATTTTGAGAATTTATTAGTCCCAATTTTCCGAAATGGGCAACTCGAAGACGTGTATTGGACTTTCAGTTACAGCCCTGCCAGAGATGACGAGGGAAAGATAGCCGGAGTACTGGTGACCTGCGCAGAGACTACTCAAGAATTATTACTGAAATCAAAACTGGAAAGAAGTGAGCTAAAACTTAGATTAATAATCCAACAGGCACCAGCTTCTATAGCCACATTTACAGGACCAAACTACATCACTGATATCGTCAATAATAAAGCGCTATCCATATGGGGCCGGAAGCGTGAAGATGTAATAAATAAGCCAATTTTTGAAGCCATTCCTGAGCTAGTAGATCAGGGAATCAAAGAATTGCTCGATGATGTATACAAGACTGGAAAACGATTTGCTGCTTCAGAACTTCCGGTTCAAATTCTTCGGGACGGAAATCTTGAAACCATCTATGTTAACTTCAGCTATGAGGCACTTTATGACTCCAATGGCGACATAGATGGAGTCATCACCATCGGACACATCGTCACTGATCAGGTCCTAGCTCATAAGAAAGTCGAAGCCAGTGAAGAGCAACTTACCATGGTAATTGAAGCTTCAGAACTTGGTATTTATGATTTCAATTTACAGAACAGAAAACTCGATGGATCCAAAAGACTTCATGAAATTTTCGATCTTACTGAAGGCGAGGATAATAATCACGAGCTTTTCGTAAACAGTATACATCCTAAAGACCTGCAGATCAGAAAATCAGCATTTGAGAAATCTTTTATCGATGGCAATTTGGCTTACACATGCAGGGTCGTACATCGGGATGGTAACCAACGCTGGATAGAAGTCAAAGGGAAAGTACACTATGATGAAAATAATGCTCCTTTAAAAGTATTAGGTACTGTCCGAGATATCACATCAGAAAAAAACAATATCCAAAAACTCGAAGAAAGTGAGCAGAAGTTTAGACTGTTGGCAAACTCTATTCCCCAGCATATTTGGACAGCCGATCCGGATGGCAACTTAAACTATTTTAACCAATCAGTATATGAATATTCCGGCTATAAACCGGAAGATCTTGAGTTGGAAGGTTGGCTTGCAATAGTCCATCCAGATGATAAAATAGGAAGTTTGAAAGCTTGGACAGAATCCATAGCTACAGGAAAAGAATTTTTTTTTGAACATAGATTCCGCAAATATGACGGAACCTACAGATGGCAACTCAGCCGGGCCAAGCCACAGCTAAATCAGGAAGGGGAAATTCAGATGTGGGTGGGCTCCAGTAATGATATTCATGACCAAAAGGAATTTACCAATGAGCTGGAACGCTTAGTCTTGGAGCGTACTAACGAACTGGCCCAAAACGTAAAAGACTTGGCTAGTATGAATAAGGAATTGCAATCCTTTGCCTATATCTCAAGTCACGACCTGCAGGAACCTCTGCGAAAAATCCAAACCTTTGCAACACTTCTCTTAGAAAACGAATTCGATAACCTCACAGAGGATGGAAAAGAGCAATTTAAGCGAATGCAAAATGCTGCAAAGCGGATGCAGACCTTAATTGGTGATTTACTCTCCTACTCCAGAACTTCTATTTCAGAACGAAAATTTGAAGCTACAGACCTGAACAAGCTGATCAAAGAAGTGAAAATGGACTTGAAGGAAGAACTTGCCCTTCACAATGCCATAGTGGAATATGAAGAACTATGCACGCTTAACATTATTCCTTTTCAGTTTCGCCAACTTTTACAAAACTTGATAAGTAATTCCCTGAAATTCTCCGTGAAGGACAGGGATCCGCATATTGTGGTATCCAGTAAAAAGGGCCTGGGAAATGAATTCGAATTTGAGCGGCTATCTCCAACTATCAATTATTGCCATCTCAGAATTTCTGACAATGGAATTGGTTTTGAACAAAAGTATAGTGAAAGGATTTTTGAATTGTTTCAAAGACTCCATGGAAAGGAGAAATTTCAAGGCACGGGAATTGGCCTAGCTATAGTGAAAAAAATAGTTGACAATCACGATGGATATATCACAGCCAACGGTAAACCCAACCAAGGAGCTACTTTTGATATTTATTTGCCTCAATATAATTAAGCCTAATCCTGATAATTTTACTTGATAGATTCCTGATACCTTAAGTTGGCATTCATGCAATCAGCTAGAACCTTACGATCGAACCTGCATTTCCCACCTATGAAAAACCTCTTCCTGACTTTACTCTTTTTCTATTTTGGCTCTGTTGTTTTTGCCCAGCAACTCACTAAAGCAGAAGAGAACCTAATGCAAGAAATCGATAAAAACTACCAGCAGACACTGTCTCTTCTCGAAGAAGTAGTAAATATCAATTCAGGCTCATTGAATGTAGCCGGGGTTCGAAAAGTGGGAAGCTTTTTTGAGCGGGAGTTCAAGAAAATAGGGTTTGAAACGGAGTGGATGCAATTGCCTGTAGAATCCAACAGAGCGGGCCACTTTATAGCCACCAGAAAAGGATCCCAAGGAAAGAAACTTTTCCTGATAGGACATCTGGATACGGTTTTCGAAAAAGATATGCCGTTTTCTCCTTACACAGTTTTGAATGATTCCACAGCGACTGGACAGGGACTAAATGACATGAAAGGGGGAGACGTTATGATTCTGGCTAGTCTCAAAGCTCTAAATGACTTGGGCTATTTGGAAGACAGGACCATTACAGTTTATTTCACAGGTGATGAAGAGAGTTCTGCAGACGAGTCAATTTCACGCAGGGATTTCATCGAGAGATCAAAATCCCATGATATTGCTCTTGCTTATGAGACAGCACAGGGCTTCAGCACAGTGACGGTAGCCAGAAGAGGAAGTAGCGGATGGCAATTGAAAACCAGCGGAAAACAGTCGCATTCCAGTGGAGTTTTCAGGGAAGCAGTCGGCTTTGGGGCTATCTATGAAGCTGCAAGAATCTTAACAGAATTCCGGGAAGAATTAGCTGGTGAGCAATACTTGACCTTCAATCCAGGTCAGATTATCGGTGGGTCAGACATCAAATACGACCCAGTTTCCGGAAAAGGTGAAGCATTGGGAAAAACCAATATTGTGGCCCGTGAAGCACTTGTAACGGGGGATTTAAGATTTCTTGGAGAGGAGCAAAAGATTAAAGCCCGGGAGAAGATGCAGGAAATTATAGATGGAAATCTAAATCAAACAGATGCTGAAATCATTTTTTCTGATGGACTACCATCTATGATTCCTACAGAAGGAAATTACAAACTAGCTGAGCAGCTCAACAAATTAAGTTTGGATATGGGTTTTGGAGAAGTGAACCCTGGGGATCCTGGAAGTCGAGGGGCGGGTGATATTTCCTTCGTCGCAGAATATCTTGATTGCCTAGATGGACTTGGGGCATCGGGAACCGGAGCACACGCACCTGGCGAAACGATCAACTTAAAAGAATATCCAGCCTTGATCAAACGCAGCACTCTTTTCCTATATCGATTGACCAGATAGCAACAATTTAACAACTGAAGCCAGTCAAGTAAGAAGAGTTCTACATCAATAATCGATTCATAGTTAAAAATTGATCGTTGTTATTGACATTCTACTCTTCCACTATCATCGCTTGAGTCGACGGCTTATACCCTATTCTGTGTGCAAGTACATACAGGGAATCCCCAACATTCATCTCAAAAGGGGAAAGATATACAGACCACACGTCGCTAGAACTTTTCTTATAACCAATGGAAGCACTTTTAGTAGCTGAAGAAAGTGACACTTTACCATCCTCGAAATGTACTTCCGCCGATTCAGTGATTGGCGGCTCGTCTGCCCCATTCCACCATTGTTTTACCATTTCCATTTCAGGTAGCGCTCCCAAGTCCCCGAAATCATCAATCCACTTGAGATGGGCTTCACGCAGCTCAGCTAATTTATCCGCATAGTCTGCATTTCCTGCTAGGTTATTAAACTCATACGGATCAGACCTAGTATCGTAAAGTTCTTCTTCAGGCTTAGACTCGTCAAAACAACGCTCTTGATTTTCATCCAATTTCCCCTCCGCATGCAATTCCAGCAGATGAACCATTAACGGATTGCTCAGTCTGTAGCGGATATTTTGATAGTTTGGCTTTTCAAGCATGTAGTTTTTAATGTATTTAAAGCGTCCATCACTCACTGCGCGTACACGATCCACCTCCGAATCCATCTATCCCGAGCTGCATAGATATACTTTCTAGGTGGTGACTTTTGATTTCCCATAAAAGCCTGACCCTGCATAGTGTCTGGAATTTTCACGCCAGCCAAAGAGAGAACTGTAGGCCCGAAATCCACAAAACTCACCAATTGATCATCCACAGTCCCCGGTTTGATAAATGGCGCTTTCACAAATAGAGGGACACGCAATCCTCTGTCATATAACTCCCTCTTATAGTATGGCATGCCATCCCCATGATCAGAATAATAAAAGATGATGGTATTCTCATACAATCCATCATCCTTCAATTGTTGCAAAAGCTCGCCAACCTGCACATCAAACCGCATCACATTGGTGATAAAACGAGCTAAAGTTCGGCGTGTAATGGAATCATCTGGGTACACCTGAGGCACAGTCACATCCGCTGGATTCACCAGCAACTCTTCATTCTCTCTGGCCCAAACCTGGGACTCATGAGTTGTTGTATAATTGAAAATCGAGAAAAAAGGTTGATTAGGATCTTTACGATTCCTCCAGTGTGCCTTGTTACTACTCTCGTCCCACATGGTTCCTGGCCCTTCAAACTGATAATCCTCTTTGACATTGTTGCTGGTATAATACCCAGCCATTCTCAGGTATTCGGGATAGCCATGCATGCCTTCAGGGATGACTGTAGAATACGACTTATGATCAGGCGGATAGTTATCATCCCCTGCGGCAGAAAAGGAAAGCGTACGCATATGCATTGCTCCTATTGAAGTTTGATATGCACCTGTGATCAAAGCTGCCCGACTTGGAGCACAAACTCCTGCTGTAGAAAATGCATTGGTGAAAATTATTCCCGCCTTTGCCAGAGAATCCAACACGGGAGTTTTGCCACCAGTGCCTCCGTATACTCCTAAATGTTCAGGTGACATATCTTCATTCACTATCCAGAGTATGTTAGGACGCTCCGGGTAAACTATTTCGTCGGGAGATTCTTTTTTCTCCTCACAGGAAATATAGAAGAGTGAAAGCAGACATATGGATAGGATATGCTTCATCGGTTAGTGGGTTTGGATAAATCAATTTATCCTATTTACCCCAAAAATTAAAACCATCTAAATATGATCACCAAAAACAATGGAAGAGCTCCGAAATATCACTTCTGAAAGCAAAACTCTTTGGAATGAAGGTCAGCATTGGTAAATTATACTTCCAACTCTTACCCGATTATGGCACCAATTAAAAATTTGAACCGCAGGGAATTTCTTGGTTCTGCTGCCACAGTAGCCGCATCCATTTCCATTGTCCCATCCAATGTAATTTCAGGTCTTGGCAAAATCCCTCCTTCTGATCAAATAACAATTGCAAATATTGGATGTGGAACCCAAGGATTGCGGGAAATGGGTGAGCTTTTGGAAAACCCAAAAGTGCGTGTGATAGCTGTCTGCGATGTAAATAAATATTCAGAGAATTACATTGATTGGTCACCCTATGGTATTAGAGATGGCATCAGAGAAACATTAGGAGATGACACCTGGTGGAGTAATGTGAATGGAATTGCAGGAGGGAGAGATGTGGGTCAGGCATATGTAGAAAAATATTACTCAAAGGACAGCCGTTCCGGTACATATAAAGGCTGCGCTTCCTATGAGGACTTCCGGGAGTTATTTGCAAAGGAAAAAGGAGTCGATGCGGTCAAAGTGATGACGCCAGATCATACGCATGCATCCATCGCACTCGCGGCAATGAATCAAGGAATTCACGTAGTCACCCACAAGCCAATCTCAAACAGACTTTTGGAAGCAAGAAAAGTGATCGAGAAGGCGGAGTCGAGTGGCGTGATCACACATCTATTAGCTTGGTCGGATAGACCTGAGTATCGCCAGATCCAAGCTTGGATGGATGCAGGATTAATCGGAGATCTAAAAGAAATACACAATTGGTCGTATCGGCCGGTATGGCAGCAGTGGACCAAAAGACCTACTGAAAATGAAATAATTCCTAAGGGCTTCAACTGGGATCTATGGCTTGGCCCAGTTCCTGAAATGGACTATCACAAAAACTATACACACAACGTCTTCCGGGGTTGGTATGATTTCGGAGGCGGATCGGTTGCTGACATGGGGCATTACAGCCTTTTCCCTTTATTCGAAACTCTGGGAATCAACAGCTCTCCATTAAGCGCCAAAGCTTTTGGAACCACTACCCGGGAAGAAGTGAATGGAGTCTATCAGTGGGTGAAAAATGACGTTGCTTTTCCCGCCAGCTGTATGATCAAATGGAAATTCCCAGAACAAACCAATCTGCCCGCTTTTGATCTAATTTGGTATGACGGCGGAATGAAACCATTTGCGCCCGAAGAATTGGAAATAGACGGAAAGGAAACTCCTGATGAAGGATTGATGCTCGTTGGCACAAAGGGTAAAATTTTAGGTGGATTTAGAGGAGAAAACCCAGTATTGCTTCCAGAAAGTAAAATGGTAACCCGTCCTGATACCGAGCGGATTGATTCTGAAAGCGTTGAGAGAAACACGTCAGCTTGGGTTGAAGCAATCCAATCAGGCAAACAAACCCCTGGGAGTTTTATACGAGCACAGACAATTACCGACACCATTAATTTAGGCGCTGTAGCATTGCGAGCTGGAAAAAAAGTAGAATTCGATGCTATGAATTTGAGCATCTCCAATGATGCTGAAGCCAATAAATTGCTAACAAGAGAATATAGAAAAGGATGGGAGGTTTGAGAAAGTGGTCAATTAATGGTTTCCATTAGATAGTAACAATACTTCATTTTTTAAGAACTCTTAAAAATGCACACAGGTCTTTAACTCTATTTAAAATGAACAAAAGAAGAGATTTTCTAAAATCAGCAGGGCTTGCTACGGCCGCACTTGGGCTAGGGCTACCTCAATATGCATTTTCTGATTCCAAAGCAGATCCCTTATTTAAAATTTCACTTGCCGAATGGTCCCTGAATAAGGAACTTTTCGCAGGTAAAATGGATCATTTGGATTTCCCCGTACTTGCCAAAAAGAACGGGATAGATGCAGTGGAATATGTCAACCAATTTTTCAAAGACAAAGCCACAGATATGAATTACCTGAAAGAAATGAAAACCCGAGCAGACGGCGAAGGCGTAACATCGGTTCTTATCATGTGTGACGGAGAAGGTATGCTGGGAGCTTCAACTCCGGAAGAGCGTACACAAACTGTAGAAAACCATAAAAAATGGGTAGAAGCAGCTAAGTTCTTGGGTTGTCATTCTATTCGAGTGAATGCTTATTCGGCCGTACCATGGAGCACTTCAAAAAGTGATGAGAAAAACGCTATTGATATCACAAGTTCTGGTTTACGTCAGTTATGTGAATTTGCGGAAGATTTTGATATTAATGTGTTGATCGAAAATCATGGAGGCTTTTCCAGCAATGGAAAATGGCTGGCGGAAATGATCAAAGAAACGGCACATCCTCGAGCTGGAACTTTGCCCGATTTTGGAAATTTCAGAATAGCTGAGGAAAATGGGAAAGATATATCCTATGACTCCTACCGTGGAGTGGAAGAACTCATGCCAAGAGCGAAAGGAGTAAGTCTAAAACCAACAGTTTGGAATGACTCTGGAGTGGAGCATCCACTGGATTATACTAGAATGATGAAGATTGTGCTGGCTCATAATTTCCACGGGTATGTGGGTATAGAGCATGGTGAAGAAGGTCGGGAGTGGGATAGCATCTTCGAGATCCGAAGAGATTTGGAAGATGTCCGCAGAACCCTTGAGGCAGAGAGATAATAACAGGCTCTGTTTATCGAAACATAGCCTGATTAGAATTTATCAACAATGAAAACAGAATTTATCGGAACAGTGCCCGTACTCCCATCCAATGATATCAACCGGGATATTGAATGGTATTCTCACACGCTGGGCTTCGTAAAGACTTTTGGAGATCATATGTATGCCGGGATGCGATTAGAAGAAATTGAACTGCACTTACAATGGCATGCGGATACTCCTGAAGATCCTCTGCTGGGAGGATCAGTGGTTAGAATATTTGTTAAAAACATAGAACCGTACTTTGAATCACTGGTTATCAAAGGTATTGTGAGTTGCCATAAACTTATCAGAAATACCACGTGGGGTACAAACGAATTTGGGTTATACGACTTGAATAACAATTCCATATTTATAGTAGAAGATATTAAGTCCTCGGCCGAAAAAACTTCATGAATTATAAATTAGGGTTTCCAAATTCCTTTTGGTTTTCCCTACTTGCAACAATGAAACAGCAACTAGGCCAGATTGCAATTCTTGTAAGAGATTACGATGAGGCGATTGAGTACTACACGGACGTTTTAGGTTTTGAATTAATCGAGGATACTCACATCAGTGACATCAAACGCTGGGTGAGGGTTGCTCCTCCTGGATCTACTTGCCAACTGCTGTTGGCAAAAGCTGCCGATGAACTGCAGCGAAATCAAATTGGCTTTCAGTCCGGCGGAAGAGTGTTCCTGTTTTTATATACCGACAATTTTTACAGAGACTATCACAATTACACTTCAAAAGGAGTAGAGTTCATCAGAGAGCCGTCCGAAGAAGCATTTGGAACAGTCTCCGTTTTCAAGGATTTGTATGGTAATCTTTGGGATTTTATCGAAAGGAAATAAAAAATATCACGATAGTAGATCGTAATGAACGGAAAAGCTTTTTTGGATTTAGAGGAAGCTTAGGAGGTTTTTTCTTTCACTTTCAAACTTCATCGCTGAGTTATTCAAAACAAATTATAATTTTAAATCCACCCATTTTAAATACCCAATTGGAAACCCAACCCAACAACCCGCTTCATGGAGTAAAACTTGCCGACATGGTCGAGCATCTAGTTGAATTCTATGGATGGGAAGAACTCGGGGAGCGCATTACCATTCGCTGCTTTACTCATGATCCTTCGATCAATTCGAGTTTGAAGTTCCTCAGAAAAACTCCATGGGCCCGAGAGCGGGTGGAAGGACTTTACTTGAAATCACTTCGTGAAGCGAAGAAAAAACAAGGCGAATAAAACTATTTTCTTTGGGGATAGTGTTTTTTTTTAAATTGATAGTTCAAAACATACGTTGTACTATGCCGAAGTCTTTTCTTATACTACTTCTGCTTCTAGTCATTTCAGTCGTAGGTTATAGCCAAGAGCGTGAGAAGGTAAATATGTCAATTGCTACTGGGTATAACGAAGGCATAAATCTGGGCTTACGATATCAACTTAGCCAAATGCAGGTTGGTTTGGCATTTGGGACAGATTTCAGGTATAAAAAAGAAATCAACAAACCTGAAATATATACTACAGAATTCTTTTATCACTTTGCCGGCAGTGCTGAACTAAGCGCAAGAAAGCCTTGGTACCTCCGAAATGGCATTATTCTTCGAAAGGAAGATTACAACTACACGGATCTTCGAACCTTTATTTGGTATTACAACCTAAGAATGGGAAGGGAATTTAATATTTCTAGAACAGTTGGAATGAGTGTCGATGGAGGAATTTTTTATAGGATGAAGACAAAACACAAAGTAACAGGCCCCAATCCTTCCTTTGAAAACTATGTCGAAACTCCCGTTGGTGCTAGTTTCGGTCTCTTGTTTTACTATCGCTTTTTTTAGGTGTGTGTTTGGGGCTTAAAAAAATTTACATAAGAAATCAAGACTGGAGCAAATTTCGGATTAGATGCCCTTTACAATTCAGTTAATCTAATCTTAGGCTATACTCTCTTTTGAAAGCTGTTCCGCTATTAAATTCCAACAAAAAGGGAACCTCTTCTATATGAGGTTCCCTTTTTTACTTAATAACTTGCTACCGATATTTACGAATTCTCAGTTTTATTTTACTTCTTTTTTTAAGAGGAAAGTTGAAGCCTCATCTTAAGTAAACAAATCAGTCAATCTTGTCAAATCCTAAATAAGGATGTAGCACTTTTGGCATATTAATTCCATCAGGCGTCTGATTGTTTTCCAAGATGGAAGCAACGATTCTAGGCAATGCCAATGCAGATCCATTTAGAGAATGTGCTAATTGAGTTTTCTTATCGGCTCCTCTAAAACGCAATTTCAACCGGTTAGACTGATACGTTTCAAAGTTAGAAACAGAGCTCACTTCTAACCATCTCTCTTGCGCTGCGGAAAACACTTCCATATCATAAGTCAACGCTGAAGTAAATCCCATGTCCCCTCCGCAAAGTCTCAGAACTCGGTAAGGCAATTCTAGCTTTTGCAAAAGACCCTGCACATACTTGCTCATACTTTCCAAAGTCTCATAGGATTTATCAGGATGAGTAATCTGAACTATCTCCACCTTATCAAACTGATGTAATCTGTTTAATCCCCTTACGTGAGCACCCCAGCTTCCAGCTTCCCTTCGGAAACAAGGAGAATGACCAACATTTTTAATGGGAAGATCACTCTCAGAAAGAATCACATCCCGGTAAATATTTGTAATGGGAACCTCTCCCGTTGGGATCAGATACATCTTATCCGCATCTGCATAATACATTTGACCTTCCTTATCAGGAAGCTGACCGGTGCCAAAGCCTGAGTCTTCATTTACCAAAATCGGCGGTTGGATCTCATAATATCCCTGAGCCAGCGCCTCATCCAAAAAGAAGTTAATCAGGGCTCGCTGAAGTCTTGCTCCTTTTCCCTTATAAACCGGAAAACCTGCTCCCGTTATTTTTACGCCAAGATCGAAATCTATGATATCGTATTTTTTGATCAAATCCCAGTGAGGTAGCTTCCCTTCAAAGAGAGTAGGAATTGCACCATTCTCCAAAACTACTTCATTGTCCTCTGCAGATTTACCAGCTGGAACAGAAGTGTGGGGAATATTTGGAATGGTATAAAGTAAAGAAAGCAAATCCGCTTCGGCTTTTGAGTTTTGCTCTTCCAGATCTTTGATCTGAATTTTCAGTTCAGCAGTTTTTTCTTTGATTTTGACTGCCTCTTCAGCTTTCCCATCCCGCATCAACGATCCTATCTGCTTCGATATAGCATTAGACTCGCTTTGTATTAGATCACGCTCTGACTGGCTGGACTTTCTCAACTCATCCAGCTCAACTGCCTGATTCAGTACAGCTTCTGCATTTGGGAAATTTCTCTTTTGAAGTCCGGCAAGAACTCCGGCATAGTTTTCTCGAATTTGATTAACTAAAAGCATCTTAAAATCTTTGAAATTGAAGTCCCAAAGATAAGCATGTTAGCGAACAATGATGGCTTTACTCACACTTGAAAATGGCCCTTCAAGTTCTTTTCCACTTGAATGTAACAACCGAACTTTCACTTGGTAAGAGCCAGGAGGTAAATTTTCTATTCTTACCGGAGCCATGTGATCAATTTCATATTTTAGGTCATTGACTTCAATCTGAACCTTTAGTCCATCCAGCTTCATATCCCCTCCTACTACCAGAAAATCAATTATCACCTCGCTTCCTGGCTCGTAAATTTGCTCTGATCTGGGATAATTCAATGCAAGATATGGTTCTGCAGAGTAAGGGATCGGTCTGGACTCACCTACCTGGAAATCTCTATCCACATAGTTTCCGAAGTTTTTCAGAGCCAATCCTTCCTCATCTACCAAGTATGCTACCACACGATAGCTACCTTGTTTAAGATCTCTTTGAAATATCGGAGAATAAAAGCCTACTGGATCCCCCCCATTCAAAATATTAAACAGCTTAAATTCCTTGGTTGCAGTCAGCTCAAAGGGGAAATTTTTAACATTAAATTCAAAAGGAACTTTACCCGGCTTAAAGACCTGCTGACCTAAAGGCGTGAATAATTCCAGAATGGCATCAGGGTAGGCAGCCTGATCTTCATACTGATAGAACTTAACTTTTGGAGCATCCGCCGTAGGTGCATCAATAGTTGCGGGCACTTCTACTACCTCCTCATTCACGCGTTGTTTTTCGGAAGAACAGGCTGAGAAAAGAAAAATCGAAAAGAGTAAAGTCAGGATTTTATTCATACAGCATGTAAATTGAAATTAAAGATATTTAATTTTAAAGATAAATTAGACGTTAAACTATAATACTAACCCATATGGAAATCCTATTTGAAGAGTTACCAAGTTTAGATTTAGCTGATTTCACTTCCGGCAATCCAGCACAAAAGGCTGCATTTGTGCAGAAATTAGGAGAAGCTTATCAAAACATTGGATTCGTGGCAATTAAGAATCATGGCTTGTCACAGGATCTTCAAGATAGGCTTTATGGATCGATAAAAGATTTTTTCAAGCTTCCCGATGATATCAAATCCAAGTATGAAAAACCGGAAATCGGATTTCAGCGCGGCTATACTGGTAAGGGAAAAGAGCATGCCAAAGGAAGAAACACAGGAGATTTAAAGGAATTTTACCATGTGGGGCAGGAACTGAGCCGGATTCCCGACTCCGACCCTATCAAGTCTGAGTACCCTCCAAATATCTGGCCATCGGAAATTCCGGAGTTTCAGAATGATGCAAATGAAGCATTCCGCACCCTTGAAAGTGCAGGAAAAGCCATGCTAAAGGCGATCGCTATATCATTGGATTTGGATGAAGAATACTTTGAAGACAAGGTGGCTTATGGCAATTCGATCTTAAGGCAAATACATTATTTCCCTATAGAAAACCCTGATGAAGTCCCTGCTGATGCAGTACGCGCTGCTGAGCATGGAGATATCAATTTGATCACCTTACTCATGGGGGCTAGTGCAGATGGACTTCAGGTGAAGCGAATGGATGGGAAATGGATACCAATCACTGCCCTTCCAGATCAACTCGTAGTAAATGTAGGCGATATGCTGGAGCGGCTGACCAATAAAAAACTGAAGTCTACCATTCACCGTGTGGTAAATCCATCTAGGGAAAAAATGAATACCAGCAGGTATTCCATTCCATTTTTTATGCATCCCCGCTCTGAGATGGATCTTACATGCCTTGATAGTTGCGTGGATGCTGAGCATCCAAAACAATTTGATGACGCTACTGCCGGAGAGTTTCTGGAAGAGAGACTTCGCGAACTAGGATTGAGAAAATAAGAGATGTCGGTAAAGAAAGTCCGGTACTATTTATTTTTGAAAGATATTATTACGCTTTCTGTTACTGCATTTGGGGGGCCGCAAGCCTTTCTTGCGATGCTTCTTGAGCGAATGGTGGAGAGAAGGGCCTATATTACGGAGGATGAGCTTTGGGAGCTAAATGCACTTTGCAATATGCTCCCTGGCCCATCTTCCACTCAGCTGGTCTGTGCAATTGCCTATAGAGTAGGCGGTCCCAACCTGGCTTATCTAGCGCTTTTGGTTTGGATTTTGCCAGCCACGCTTCTTATGATTTCAGCAGCTATGCTGATTTACTTTCTTCAGGAGAACACCCCAGGAGCATTGGATTTCGCACGGTTTATCCAGCCTATGGCTATCGGATTTATCATTTTTGCTGCACAAAAAATAATCGGTAAAACAATCAATACTACTGAGGCAATGGTTCTTGTATTGATTTCGGCATTTGTATCATTTTTCTATAGTTCACCCTATATTTTCCCGATATTGTTAGTCATAGGAGGACTGAGCACTTCCATCAAATACAAGCAACAACCCAAACTGGAAAAGGATGCACCACTAAAAATCGAATGGGCCAATTTCTACCTTTGGGGGGGAGTTTTAGTATTAGCGGCAGTATTGGGAGCCGTGACAAAATATCAACCTATTATTTTATTTGAGAACTTCTATAGAAATGGGAGCCTGATTTTTGGTGGCGGGCAAGTCCTTGTCCCTTATTTATATACAGAATTTGTAGACTTCAAACACTTTTTGAGTTCAGAAGAATTTCTTACCGGATATGCTATTTCCCAGGGAGTTCCGGGGCCCACATTTAGTATTTCTTCTTACGTAGGGGCTTTATCCATGCGGGAATTTGGCACGATGGGTTTTTTTGTAGGAGGTTTTATAGCGGCTGCAGGAATTTTTCTACCCGGCATATTTCTCATCTTCTTCGTGATTAGGTTTTGGGATCAGTTAAAGAAATATCGCCCTGTCCGTGCGGCATTGGAAGGAATTAATGCAGTTTCCTGTGGAATGCTGATCGCCGCAGCATACTTGCTATTCGAGCCTTTGGAGGCAAATGGCTTGAATATCTTATTTATCCTGGCCACTTACGCCCTACTTCAATTCACTAAAATATCCTCGCCTGTCATCATAGCCGGAGGGGTCATACTGGGAATCATTTATAATAATTTCTTGCTATAAAACGGGAGGTCTGGGAGGTTTTTTGACCTAAAAGGAACAAGATTAGCGGTTGTGGCGTTTTAAAATCTAAATTCATTCCCTATCTTTCTTCTATGCACGCTTACGAATACATCAACAATCTGATCCCACCATTGAAGCTTTCCGACAAAACCGGAATGGCTTTAGCTTGGATGGAAGAAATCAGAACTGACGTACTCCCTGTTATTGACAAAGGGATTTTTTTGGGGCTTATAAAGGAAGAAACGATTTTTGAAATAAATAACTCCGAAGCATTGATCTCGGATATCATTCCATCAAATCCTGACTGCTGGGTGTACTCCGACAAGCATATCTATGACGTGTTGCGGGTCAGTTCCGAGCAGAATTCCAATATAGTAGCGGTGCTGGATAGACAGTCAAATTATCTTGGGATTGTAACTATGGAAGATTCCATTGCTGCATTTGCAGATAGTTTATCTATCAAATCACAAGGGAGCGTGGTAATTTTATCCCTGACTATGACCGATTACAGTCTGTCAGAAATCTCCAGAATTATAGAATCTGAGAACACCAAAGTCCTGAGTTCATTCATTACGACCGATCCGCTGGATGACAGTAAGATCAAGTTAACGTTGAAACTTGACCAGACCGAACTCCGCCATATTAAAGCCACGCTGGAAAGATTTGGGTATAAGATCATAGATCACTATCAGGAAGAATCAGGGGTAAGCAGCGAGGAAGATAGAATCGGTAACTTGCTCAGATTTTTAGATATTTAGGACATGAAAGTCGCACTTCACGGCTTGGTTTTGAAAGCAGAATTGTTTTCAAAGGTTCAGTCACTTTTCAACGAACTCACAAAGCATCAATTTGAAATTTTTGTCACGGAGCAATTTGACAGGCAGTTGAGAATGGTGGGATATAAAGGTTTAAACTATTGGGTGCTGGAAAGCCGGGAGGATATGTCATCTATGGATTTCGTGATTTCAATCGGAGGAGACGGTACATTATTGGATGCTGTCTGCCAGATAGGAGATCTTGAAGTCCCAATTTTGGGCTTGAATACGGGAAGACTCGGCTTTTTAGCTACTGCCGCTACAGAAAAGATTTCTGAAGCAATCACTGACCTAGCCACAGACAATTATCAGGTCGAATCGAGGACCTTAATTTCACTACACAGCCACCGCAAATTATTCAATGGGCTGAATTTTGGACTGAACGAATTCACCATTCACAAGAGGGATACTTCTTCGATGATAACAGTTCATACCTATATAGATGGTAAGTATCTGAATAGTTATTGGGCAGATGGGTTGATTGTTTCCACGCCTACAGGCTCTACCGGCTACTCACTGAGCTGTGGTGGCCCACTTATTTCTCCAGAAGCTAAAAATCTGGTAATCACACCAGTAAGCCCCCATAATTTAAACGTTCGCCCTATTATAGTTTCAGATGAAAGCGAGATCAGTTTTGAAATAGAGGGGAGGGCAGAAAAATTCTTAATATCTTTGGATTCGCGTTCCACATCAATTTCCTCAGAAGTCAAGCTTAGTGTGAAGAAGGAAAACTTCTCAGCAAAATTGGTAAAGTTGCCTCATTATCATTTCTTTGATACACTAAGACAAAAGCTAAATTGGGGATTTGACATGCGAAACTGATTTAGAATCCAAAAGAACCAGCCAATTTGAGCTTAACAATTATTAACCCGCTAAATACTGAGATGCGTTTTTTAAACGTTAGCTACTTCATATCTTGCACCGTCTTGAAAAAGGTCAATTTTCAGATTATCAGTAACTTAGTTGTGTTTCTATTGTTTTTTTTCAGCATTAGCGAAAAAACGCAGGCTCAGGAATACGAAATAGGGATTGGTTTAGGTACCGCTACTTACACTGGCGATATCGTTCGGGAAATTAACCCTAGTCATTTAGGACTTCAAGGCACGTTGTTTGGCAAGAGAAATTTTGACAATGTGTGGTCACTGCGACTTGCATTGAGTTCTGCATTTATAAGTGCGGCAGATAGCACGAAACCTATAGATCGGGTGGCTGAGGTCAGAGATGCGCGGTTTAAAGCCGGAATAGTCGAAGCCTCGGCAGTAATGGAATTTAATTTCCTGAACTACCTAACTCCGAATTCACAATTCCGGTTTTCCCCCTATGCATTCTTTGGAATAGGATATTCTTATGCTTTTGCAAAGGGAAATACTTATGCCTTAAATAGCTATTCCAGTTATAATGTCGGCACGGTAGTTATTCCATTCGGCGGAGGTGTCAAATATCAGTTGAATGACCGGTTGACATTAGCTGCTGAATTAGGTTTTAGGCCTACTCTAACTGATTATTTAGACAAAATAGATAGTACAGAGCCAGCCATACCTAGATTCCAGGATGCCTATAACCCAGATGAACCTTACGGAATAAATTTTGGAAATGCGTATGACAAGGATTGGTACTACTTCTTGGGAGTAACGATTAGCTATACTATCAATACTACCAAATGCTACGCATATTAATAAATCGAGCCCTCGGGCTAATATTTGGAAAAGAAATGGCATTTTTGTATCTCCAAAAAGGTAAGGGACCAGAGACCGCTGGAATGAAAGAAGTATCTGACACTAATAATATCCCAAAGCATATTGCAATTATCATGGACGGCAATGGACGCTGGGCCACTAAAAAAGGTGCAATGCGCATATTTGGGCATAAAAATGCTACAAAAGCAGTTAGAGAAGCTATAGAGGGAGCAGATAGTTTAGGTGTAGAATATCTTACTCTATTCTCCTTCTCGACAGAAAACTGGTCTAGACCCAAAGCTGAAGTAGACGGACTCATGGAGCTTCTCGTGAAGACGATGTCTGATGAGATCCCGATGCTGATGAATGGCAACTTCAAGCTAGAAAGTATCGGAGATGTAGAAAGTCTACCGCCGTCAGCTTATAAAACACTCATAAAGGTGAAGGAAATCACCTCTAAGAATACCGGACTCAAAGTGATCCTAGCCCTAAGCTACAGTGGACACTGGGAGCTCACTCATGCAGCTAAACACATTGCTCAAAAAGTCTCAGAAGGAAAATTGAATGTTCAGGACATTAACGAAAAAGTAATGGCCGACCATTTGGAAACCTCCGCATATCCTGATCCGGAATTGATGATCAGAACCAGCGGAGAATACCGAATCAGCAATTTTCTGCTTTGGCAATTGGCCTACACGGAGTTGTATTTTACTCCTGTGCTGTGGCCGGATTTTAGAAGAGAACACCTCTTTGCTGCAGTTTCCGATTACCAATCACGGGAAAGGAGATTTGGCAAAACGGGTGAGCAAGTTAAATCTTAAGTAATTAATGAAAAAAAGTTTACTGATTCTGTTTTGTCTGATTTGGGCAAGTTCAGCAATGGCGCAAATACGTTTGGGTCAAAGTCGCTATGCCACAAGCAAGCCAGTCGATATTCTGGAGCTCAACTACGCCAAGCCCAAAACCTATAGAATCGCAGAAATAAAAGCTGTAGGCCTTACGACTTTGGATGAAATCGCTATTATTTCCCTATCAGGATTGAAATTAGACGATAAAATAGATGTACCTGGTGAAGCTATTTCCAGTGCTTTGAAAAAGCTTTGGGGACAAGGTATCATCGGTGATGTGAAAATCCTCGTCACCAAAATAGAAGGTGATGATATTTACCTTCTTCTGGACTTGACTGAGAGACCCCGATTTTCAAGGGTGGAATTCTCAGGAATGAATAAAACCCAGGAAAGTGAGCTTCGGGACAAAGTAAATATCCGTGGACGGGTAGTAAGAGATGATGTGCTCAACAATGCCAAGAGAACGATAGAGAAATACTATCTGGACAAGGGTTTTATGAATACTGATGTAAAAATCAGACAGGAAAGAGATACCACCCTTCCAAACTCCGTTAAATTGATTTTTGATGTAGAGCAAAATTCAAAGGTCAGAATCAATGCTATAGAATTCTATGGCAATGAGGAGCTGAGTGATACCAAGCTTAAAAAGAAACTCAAAAAGACCAAAGAGCATGCACGAGTTAGCATCTTCAAAGATGGGTATTCAAGATTGACTGATGCAAGTGCAGAAGATATCAAAAACACTGTACTATATACTGATTCTGCCTCTCAAGAGGACGTGAAAAATTATATCAATAAAAATTTCAAGCTCAATTTCTTCAGCGGCTCTAAGTACATTCCAAAAGAATATAGGAATGACAAGGATAATGTGATCAATTTCTATCAAAGTAGGGGTTATCGTGATGCCAAAATCACTGCTGACTCCGTATACAAATTCAGTCAGGATAAAATAAACATTGACATCGCTCTGGAAGAGGGCCGTAAATACTACTACAGAAATATCACTTTCAACGGTAACTTCATTCACCCAGATCAGGTATTACTCGCTAAACTAGGTATACAAAAAGGTGATGTCTACAATAAGGAACAACTGGACAAGAGACTAAACTATGACCCGGCAAAGGGAGATGATGTAAGTTCACTTTACCAAAATGACGGTTACCTGTTTTTTGATATAAAACCGATAGAAGTAAATGTTGCAGGAGATTCCATTGACTTGGAAATGAGGATTTTTGAAGGTCCTCAGGTGACTGTAAACAGCGTAAATATCAAAGGCAACGAACGTACTTCCGATCACGTGGTCATGCGTGAAATCCGGATTCTTCCAGGTCAAAAATTCAACCGGGAATTGCTGGTTCGTACTATCCGTGAACTTTCTACTCTTGGTTACTTTGACCCTGAGAAAATCAATCCTGACCTAAGACCAAATTTCGAAGCTGCGACAGTTGATATCACATTTGAGTTGGAGGAAAGACCAAATGACCAGATAGAGTTGTCAGGTGGTTGGGGTGGATTCTATGGCTTTGTTGGTACAGTCGGGCTATCTTTCAACAATTTCTCCATCCGTAACATTGGGGATTTCTCCAAGTGGGACCCTTTACCTGTGGGAGATGGTCAAAAGCTATCATTGAGAGTGCAGGCAAACGGACGATCTTTCCAGAATTACTCCGTGTCCTTGACAGAACCTTGGTTTGGCGGCAAAAAACCAAATGCTTTGAGCTTCTCATTTAATCACTCCGTGCAGCGTCAGGTTGATTTCTACAATCAGGCTAGCTTTGGCGATGAGCTTGGTTACTTCAAAATTACTGGTGTGACATTGGGTCTTGCCAAACGAGTAACCTGGCCGGATGATAACTTCCATTTTAGCAACTCCCTTCAATTCCAAGTTTATGAATTCGATCAGTTTGGTACCTCTTTCGGTCTGAGCTATCCTACAGGGACCTCAAACAGTATCACCTGGAATACTACAGTGTCGAGATATAATCTTGATAACCCTACCTACCCAAGATTTGGGTCGAACATTGTGCTTTCCGGATCATTCACTCCGCCCTATTCATCTCTTAATAAAAACATAGATGAAGAATCGACCGACCAAGAAAAGTATAAGTGGTTGGAATATCACAAGTGGATGTTTGATGCATCTATCTATACTCCGCTTTTCGGCTCAACTAAATTGGTGGCAAGCGCAAGAGCTCACATGGGCTTCCTAGGATCCTATAGCAATAAAATCGGTGTCATTCCTTTGGAAAGATTCGTAATGGGTGGAGACGGTATGTCCATGAATAACTTCGCCTTGGGACAGGAAATTATTGGTTTACGTGGATATGAAAATCAATCTATTACACCAGGTAGAGATAGTCGAGGAACTGCCAATCCTGAACCATATGGAGGTGTGGTATATAATAAATATGTGATGGAGATGAGGTACCTAGTATCTCCAAATCCATCGGCGACCATCTTTGTACTTGCCTTTGCAGAAGCAGGAAATAACTGGGGATCGTATAAAGATTTCAACCCATATGATCTCAAGAAATCTGCCGGAGCGGGTGCCAGAATCTTTATGCCAGCATTTGGCCTATTAGGTATTGATTGGGGATATGGATTTGATGCCATTCCAGGATCTACCCAGCGAAGCGGCTCACAATTCCACTTCACCATCGGCCAGCAAATAAGATAAGTATGAATTTAGAGCATGGAATAGTTAATTTATGCAAAAATTAACGTTTATAGAATGACTAGTAATAACGCCATTCTTAACTTTCCAAACTCATGAATAAATCACTGAAAATTGTATTTTTGCTCTTCTTCGTGCTTCAGGTAGCACCATTAGCTGCCCAAAAGATTGGATACATAGATTCAGAATATATTCTAAATAAGCATCCAGACTATAAGATAATCCAACAAGAGCTAGAGAACATCAGCTCAGAATGGAAGAAAGAGGCACAAAATTTGGACAAAGAGATCAAAGATCTTTCAGTTCAGCTAAAAGCAGAGGAAGTTCTCCTCACAGAGGAAATGTATCAGCAAAGGCTGGAAGACATAAAATTGAAACAAAAAGAATCCCAGGAATTCAATAGCAGGATTTTCGGTATAGATGGGGAATATTTCCAAAAGCAAGCGGAATTGATGCAACCTCTACAATCCAAAATTTATGATGCTATCGAGCGAGTAACCCGTAAAAATAATTTGGCAATGCTATTTGATAAGGCAGCCGAACCATCGGCAATTATCTATACAGACCCTAGACACGATTATTCGGAATTCATCCTGGAAGAATTGGGAATAGAAGAAAACAAATAAATAGAACACAGAAATGATGAAAGTAAAAGTTATCCTTTCCGCAATAGCCTTGCTTTGCGTAGGATTCGCAGCTCAGGCTCAAGATGTCAAGATTGGCTATACCAATGTAGAATTTATCATGGATCTAATGCCAGAAATGGAGCAAATTGGAGCTGATCTTAAAGATTATGAAACTCAGCTACAAACGAATATTCAAACCAAAGCTCAAGATTTCCAGCGTCAAGTACAGACTTACCAACAGGCAAGTCAAACGATGACTGAGGAAGCTAGGGCAGCTAAAGAGCAGGAATTAACCACTCTTCAAGGCACTTTGCAGAAATACGAACAAGATGCTCAAGTGAGCTACCAGAGAAAATTAGGAGAGCTTCTTTCTCCAGTTCAGACTAAAGTGATTAACGCAATCAATGCAGTAGCTGCTGAAAATAACTACACTCATATATTTGCTGAATCAGCAGGTCAGGCACCTATACTTCTTTATACTAAAGAAGAAGATAAATTCACTGAGTTGGTATTGACTAAACTAGGCTTGGAAATGCCTGCAGCTCCGGCTACTCCAGCTACAAATTAATTAACCATTAGTACTAAATAAGCCGCTAATTTTTTAGAATTAGCGGCTTATTTATTTTACGGCCATGCCAAAGCGCAATCCAAAAGATATTATCAGTAAAAGTCAGGAAGCTGTATTAGTCGATTTCTATGCCGACTGGTGTGGTCCCTGCCATACCATGGATCCTGTTATAGCGGATGTACTATCTGAGCTGGAGGGAAAAATCAAATTGTTGAAAATCAACATTGACAAAAATCCCCAGATGGCTCAGCATTTTGCAGTTCGCTCCATCCCTAATTACATACTTTTTAAAAAAGGGAAAATTCTCTGGAGAAAAGGTGGGCTTATTACCAAGCGGGATTTACTTCACGCGCTGAAAGGATTTGTATAGGACTATAGTAAAAAGAGTATGTCTGCGAAGTAAAAGCCGATGACTACTCCGATTTGGTGGGTAAAAGGCAAAGCGCATTATTTTTCACATCTGCCTTATCCAGTTATTTATTTCGCAGCCATCTTAAGCTAGCTAAAATGGAGACCAATATACTAACATCCCTTTTTTCGGACCTCACGACATATTCCTACCTACAGACTATGAACTGTAAAAGTAATCAGGTAATCGGCAAAGGCACCCGCAGTCTACTTACCCAAATCTTGCCAATTTCGATAAAACATCCTATATGAGCTGCTATCTGAGGTAATTCGGTGAAACACATTGCAGCCAATAGTCTAAAATTACTTTTAGAGTCTCTTTCAATCCTGTAAAACTTGAGGGCTTTACAAAGAAACCTTGAACAGATTTAGAATATGCTTCCACCACATGATTTTGTTCTGCACTAGTTGAAAAAAATAAAAATGGTATGGACTTCAAACGAAGTTGCTCATTCTGATGAATTTTTTCTCTTAATTCAATTCCACTTAATATGGGCATATTGATATCAGAGAACATTATGAATGGCTCGACTTCGGTTTCGGTCAAATATTTTAAAGCTGAGTCTCCATCCCCAAAAAAAATAACTTCATTGTGATAATTCAAAGATTTGAATGCTTCTTGAAAAAGCTTTTGATCGTCTATGTCATCCTCAATTATAACGATCGGCCCGCGTCTATTCATATTTTTCTTATAAAGGTAACAGACTCAATTGGAATAATCATTATTAAATCAATGTCGTAAAATACAGCATTTATACCCATCCAGACCATGTAAAGTTCACCTATTGTTGTGGAGATGTCCTCGGTCCAACTTCTATAGAAATTGAATTCGCTGGAAAAGGTCATTTTACATTTTCTGCTTTCATTTATCTAAAAACAAATGCAGGTTTCAAATCCTGATCCTTAGCCATGACGAATTATAATGAGTTGATTAGTAGTTCGATTTATATAATTAATGAGGAGAATAATTTGCTTTATTATTATCAAATAAATAGACCTCTAACTAGTGAGCTTTCTAAGTCGCTTGAGAGCTTATTCACAAAAAACTGCGATTAGTTACATTTTACTTTACGAAAAATAATCCACACAGTATAGACTTTAATGCGGGAAAAGTATTAAAAATAACGTTAGGGATTCAGATTTAAAAAAACGCACACAAGCAATAGTTTTTACTATTTCAAGATTTATCTATTTGCTGAAACTCTCGATGAGGAGCCAATTCTGCCCCTTTCTTGCAAGGCACTTGCATATAAATAATAGCATCTAATTGAACAATATATTTGGATCCACTAATAGGATCTTTATAATAACTTAGAAAATAACCAATTACTACCTAACTTTTTTTAGCATATATTAAAATCCTAAAATAGGAGAGCTTACTTAAGCTTATGTTGGATACAAGAGAAAACTGTGAAAGAGTTTTCAAACTTTCAAGATAAAAAAGAGATTTGAACTTAAAGAAATTAGAAAGAAACTGAAAAGACTTATCAATATATCTTAGCCAGTTTTTTGGCGTAAAATGGTTTAAAATTATTATTTGTCCATTTTCTTTTAACACCCTATTACACTCTGCTAATAACCTCTCAGGATTATCTACAACGGAAATAACATGGCACAAAACTATGTAGTCAAAGGTGTTGTCCTGAAAACGAAGATCCTCGCCACTCATCTGGTAAAGTTCAATAGAGCCCTTGATTTTTTCACGTGCACGTTCTAACATATTAATTGAAGTATCAATACCAATAATATCATGGGTTTCATATAAATGAAAATGGGAGCCATCGCCTACACCTATTTCAAGCAGTTTTCCCGATTCCCATTTATTAATTTCCTGAAACAATCTTTTTTTATATGGCTTTAAAAAGATATTCAACAATGGGTAGTACGAATAAAACTTATCATAAAATTTTGCAGTATCATCGTTCATGTTTTAAAGAATTAATTTTTATTCATGCTATGTTTAAAAGGTGGTGAACTTAATATTGGCTTAGTAAATCCAAAAATTTTGCGTCATCGGTTGCGCCTTACAATTTCCGTCAAAGTCGACAATATTAGCTAGCAAGGAGTTATATTTTCACATTTACTTTTCACTTACCAATTAGGTTATATCGTATTCCATTGGCTATTTCAAAATTAGCAACCGCCTGAATTTATCTCTCTGCGGAAGGTTAACAGTGCTTTTTGAGTGGGTAATAGAACATAGAAGCTGCATAAAATGGAGCAAATGGTATTAAGTCTTTTAGCTAAGAAAAATAATGATTTTACGTCTATGCCCAACCATCAGTTTCACAAAGTTTTTTTTCGCTTAACACTCATTCTTGTCATGAGTAGTTAGAGTCTTTTTAATTCTTGATTTTTACAAACAATTTCTAAGACCTTCAACTTGGCTTTGGCTTATTTATTGGAAAGCATAGAAAATAAATATTCTGATTATCCGCAATGATGTCAGTTACCTCTTTTGCTTTGCTTATCAGGCTGGAAGACCGATGACGGGTGACCGAAGTGCCAGCAATGCTAGTGTTTACCTAACTTTGAGTCGCTTTTTACCTTTTACTGGTATGATTGCGGACAATCATTTTAGATATTAAGATTTATTTTAAAAAAATTGAAATCAGAACCTAATATGGCGGAATGAAGCCTTTTTGCTACCTCACAATTATCTTTTGCTATATTTTATGGAGCCATTTATAATCCTAATTTTCATTATAGGCCTGATTTCATTTTCAATGGTGTGGATGCCTGCCCTAACCAGTAAAATTGGAATTTCTTATTCAGTTTTTTATCTGCTCGCAGGGATTATACTGTATTGGCTATTTTCTGAATATCTTCCAAGTCCTTTGCCAAAAGAAAATGAATCAGCTATACTCCATCTAACAGAATTAATTGTTATCATCTCTCTGATGGGAGCGGGAATCAAGATCGATAAGTCATTCTCATTAAAAAATTGGAGTTTATC
>TARA_R110002012_G_scaffold267666_2_pt1 | contig 35779 bp, 43 predicted proteins | sample TARA_R110002012 | Tara Oceans TARA_R110002012 (sample SAMEA4396515) | marine metagenome | biome: Westerlies Biome; feature: [DCM] deep chlorophyll maximum layer (ENVO:01000326); material: water (ENVO:00002006), including particulate matter (ENVO:01000060) such as... | depth 40 m
TATAGGGGGTAAAACAAATAGTACAATATAAAAAAGGTCATAAAAAGGTCATTAAAGCCCGTGTTTTCAATAGATACGGGCTTTTTTTGTACATAATAGTTAAATAAACGAATTGTACAAAAGCTTTAATTATGCTTTAAGCTTGGTTTAAGATCATAACAATAATATAGAGCTAAATGATAAAAAGGTTTAAACCACTACCAAATATAGCGCTTAGAAGCGTTTTGAGTGTGTTATACTGGTTAATATTGGAGCGTGCTTGTGGGTGTTATAGTATTTGTACTTACACCTCTGCGTTAGGCTATTTTTTGCCCTATAACGGTAAGGATTGCCAATAGGATTGCCAATAGGATTGCCAAAAAACACAAAAATAAAACCTTTTGAAGGGTATAAACCAACCTTAAAAGCTACTTAAAGCCGTGTTTTTATATAATTAGAGGGGGGTTAATACCCTTTAATATTACATTATAAATCAAAAAAACGCCCATTTTACGGGGCTTTAGCTATTATAGGACTACTAAAAAGGTGAGATTTTACGGTATTATTTGTTGATTTTTGGCAAAGTGGATTCAACGTGCATTAAACGAGCCTCCAGATCATTTACACGATCATACATATCCGCAGGGTCTTGAAAATCATATATAAATGCAGTTTTAAGCGTCCATATTTCTAAAATATCGTCAGGTTTTATAGGATAGCTAGGATACTCTCTACGATTGTCTGACTTTAGATAGAGATTATTATATTTTTTAATACGGTTTAAACAGCGTTTTACCACTATACCATCTTCTTTTGAGACAATGATGTAAATCTGATTGTCTTTGATGTCATCTTCCCAGTTCTCACACCATTCACCTACGGCAAGCGCTCCACTATGAATAGTTGGGTACATAGAATGGCCCTTCACTTCAAATATGCGAAAAGTACCATTGTTAAGATTGGGAAGGCGGTATGTGGGCAGTGTCTCTAAAAACTCTGAATCACCAAAACCATTCAGATAACCTGCTTGAGCCGGAACCGGAACCATTATGATATTCTCATCACCTTCTGGTGAGACAGTTATCACTTTAGGCATTTGTCCTTTGACGTAATAGGGTTCTTGGCTTTCTTCCTTTACCAAAGAAGGCTCATTTTCTGTTTTTAGTATCGACCCATTTCCACTAAAGAACCAAACTGGATTAATATCGTCGTAAGAATTGAGAAATCTCAACACATTATCTTCTGTCAACCCGCTTGTCTGATTTAGAATACCGTTAGAAACACCTGTATCTCTGTAAAATTGAGCCTTCCTGATACCCTTTAAATCAAGGTATTCAATAATTCTCTCTTTAAAAGTTGAAATTTCTCTCATTTATTTTATGATATTAGAGATATCTCTATTATATTTGCTTAGAAATATCACAGAACACCGCAAATATAACATAAATGCAAATGGAGAAGTCTACAGAAACCCGTAAAAGCATAAAAGCTAAACTGAAATGGGGAGATATGACCAAAGTCGCCCAGCTCGCAAAAGTTGATTTAATGACCGTTGATCGCTGGTTTAAGAATAAAAGTAATAATGCAGCCATTAGACCCGCAGTAGAAGCACTGCTTAAAGCCCGGGAAGAAAAAATGAATGAAGCTGTAAAACAAATGATTTAATAATAAACGTCCAGCTATAAAAACCTTCTCACGGTATAAATATTTCCCGGCAGGCAAGCATCAAGGTTCAAGCCCTTGACGGGAACAACTTCAAAATTATGATCACAAGCGATAACATCTACGAGTATTACAACGGCAACCAGCTGGGTGTTAATCAAGACGTATTTATAGAGCTAGGCTTACTCACATACCATCAGTTTCAGCACTGGTGCAGCAAAGAGCGGGCAAAACTCAACCGCCTCCGTACAGCTGGCAGAGGCCGCACCGGTCTAATTGCCTGGTCTAGTATTCCAGACGAGTATCTGGAGAAGATTAAAAAGGCCTTTGGTGATCCCTACCGTAAAAATGATGTAAAGTCGTTTGTAGATAAGCTTACTAATGACGACGAGGCAGCGGTTTTCTATATGAAAGCCGGTCTTTCTCAAGAGAAAGAATACCAGCATTATATTGAGGCGCAGATACTTAATCTTTACGGTGAGTTGCTCCAAGAAATCGAGGTAAAATCAGCCCGCAACACGAACTTTAAAAAGACACAAGCAAAGCGCGAATTAGCTAAAGTGATCACCGATCTTAAAACGTTAAAGCGTGAAGATGGCAAAGCGAGATATCCTCATAAATTACCCAGCAATGGTCGAAGTCTGGAACGCCGCTATAATGAATATAAAGATTTAGGTTACGACCGTCTTATTCACGGCGGTACCGGCAACACCAATACCCAAAAAATTAAAGGTGCTCTAGCAGACTGGCTACTTGCTAAATACTGTCTGCCTAACAAGCCTACTACTACAGACTTGCACCTGGAATACGACTCCTATCGTAAGTCTCAAAAATGGCCATCCCTTCATGAGGATGCTATTTACAAGTGGCTGCAAAAGCCTGAGCAAAAGAAAGTATGGGTACTTGCACGCCACGGTAAAGACGAGTATGTGCGCTTATTTGGTCACAAGACAAGTCGTGATAAGAGCGATTATTTCCCATTTGCTTACCTGGCTATTGACGGTTCTAAACTGGATTGGATTCACTATAAAGAAAATGCAAGTAACAAAATGGGTGCAGATATTAAAATTAATATCGTGGTTGACGTCTACAGCGAGAAGATTGTAGGCTATGACTTTGGTCTTACCGAAGATCACCAGTCACACTTTAGAGCCTTTAAAATGGCAATGCAGGAAACCGGATGCAAACCCGCATTACTTACTTATGACAACCAGAGTGGTCACAAAATGCAAGCTGTACAGGATTTGTACTCTCAATTGGTCACCTCAAACGGTGGGCAACATTACCCTCACCGAGCCTATGAACACGGCTCTCCTGTAGAGCAAATATTTAGCCGCTTTCAGCAGCAGATATTAAACAAGTTCTGGTTTTCAGATAAGCAAGCAATTACCTCTCGAACGGCAGACAGTCGCCCAAATATGGAGTTTGTAAAGCGTAATAAAGAGAAGCTTAAAACTATTGAAGAGCTAAAGGCGGTATTTGACTATTGCGTTGCAAAATGGAATAAGGCAGACCAACCAAAACTTAAGGTAAGTCGTAATGAGGCTGCTACCCACAAGCAAACCTACGCATTAGACAAGCTTACAATGCTCGATATGATGCAACTGTTCTGGGTGACTACAAAAGACACAAACACCTACCAGCGTGACGGTATTAAACCTACCGTAGGCAAAGAACGCTATCATTATGAAGTCTATGACGCAAATGGTCACGTCGATCTTGATTTCCGCGATAAATACACCGGTTGCAAATTTTTTGTACAGTATGATCCTGATGAGCTTGACAATTATGTGCGCCTGTATTTAAAGCTTCCTAACGGCGACAGCAAGTACATAACAGACGCACAGCCCGTGAAGCAAATCAAGAGTATTCCTGCTACGATGGATGATCAAGACCGTGGTCGAGTTCATAAAATGACAGGTACCCGCGATAAAGACTTGGAGCGTGTTGAAGCCCAACTCGAAGCCCTACGCCAGCGCACAAATATCACTGAAGAAACATTAATCGAAGATCAAGAACTCGAACTTAAATACCGAGGTCGCCAGCCAAAGCAATCACGCGCACTGGCAGAGACCGGTGCAGGTTCTTGGCTTAATAAACTATAACTATGGTACCAGAATCACACGAAGCAGTAGCTCACTACCCAGATGTAACCGCCAAAAAACGTGGCGGTGGTATGGGCAAAAATGATAAAGCCGCCATTGTTGCAGAGGTAGAACACCTTAGCAAAATGATGAGTCAAAAAGCGGTAGCCACTAAAGCAATGGTCTCCACAGCGACCATAAGCCAGATGATTGCCGGTAATTGGGATTTGATTAGTGATGATATGTTCCGCAAGGTGCAGGGCAATTTAAACATAGACTTAAACTGGAATGTAGCCCTGACCGATAACCTAAAGGAAGCCTATCACTTTTGCCGTAGCTGTAAAATGCAAGGTCTTGCGATTCTCATAAGTGACAATGCAGGTAAAGGCAAATCAAACGCTTACAAATACTTTGCCCGACGTAATGAAAACGTGGTGCACCTGGAATGCAAAGCAAGCTGGACAAAAAAATCATTTGTGCGCAATCTACTCCTTGCAATGGGTGTAACTCCACAGGGAACCTGCGAGAATATGCTTGACCGTTTTAACGATACGATTAAACGCTGGTCTAGCCCTCTTCTAATCTTAGATCAGGCAGATAAATTAAAAGACCCGCAACTCGATTTGTTTATGGAGTTCTACAACGACCATGAAGGTCACCTCGGCATCATTCTCAGCGGTGTTGAAGCCTTACGCAAGCGCATTGATCGAGGTGTGCAGCATCAAAAGGTAGGCTATGACGAACTCTTTAGCCGTGTAGGACGTAGACACATTAGCCTTAACCCCATAAGTAAAGCAGATGTAGCTGCGGTTTGCAATGCAAACGGCGTAGATAACGAGGAAGACATCACCTACATATTTGACACGTTTGGAGGCGATTTCAGGCGGGTAAGACGTGAGATAAAGAAAATACACTTAAGCAGAACACAACAGCCGGAAATCATAGCATAAATGGCAAAAATCAAACGGGCAGTCTCGGTTGATGAGCTGCTGAAGAAAAAATTTAAAACGCTACCTCTCGAAGGCCGCTTCAAAGAATTAATAGGAACCCCAGAACGCTCCGGTAGCTGGTTTCTTTTTGGAAACTCCGGAGAAGGAAAAACAACATTTCTTATGCAATTAGCAAAACACCTCACCCAGTTTGATAAAGTCGAGTATAACTCGCTTGAGGAAGGTGCGCGCAAGTCTATGCAGGAAGCAATCAAAGAAAACCGGATGCAGGAATGCCGCCGCGGTAGCTTCAAGGTTTTAGATAAGCTCTCGATAGAAGAGATCAGAGAGCGCCAAGCTCGCCACAAGAGCGCCGGGATTGTCATTATAGATTCTGTTCAATATTCCTTCCTAGATAAACGAGGCTATAAAGAGCTGCAAGCAGCTTGCCCAAATACCCTGTTTATCTGGAATTCGCACGCAGATGGAAAACAGCCTACAGGCTCACTAGCTAAAGCGATTATGTACGATGCAGATGTAAAGCTGCACTGTGTAGGATTTAAGATTTTCGGGAAAAGCCGAATGAACCGCGGCTCTTTATCTAAGCCATACACCGTATGGGAAGAGGGAGCAAAACAATTTCACGATATACTATGAAAGCAACACACGAATTATTAAAAGAAACGCCAGAGCAGTACGAGTTGACTTTGTTCACGCTATGGCTAGAATGGTGCGAGAAAAAAACACACTCGCCAGAGCAGCTGCAAAAACTATTAAGCAATAATGCTTTATTCAACTGGTGGCGTGACAACCTCAAAACCTTTGAACGCTACTTCGCAGATGATGTGGAATTCTACTACGAGACCCTCGACGCAACCACGCTTAAAGACATCTACCGCGATTATGCCGGTGTGATTCATAAGCACTACAGTAAAGCATTAATTAAAAGAGCATTAGCCTAATGAATATTCACGCACTTTATAACCGTTTTGAATTAATCACGCTTATCCTTTTTTCAACAAGAGAGCGCGCCTACTTCTCAGCCGGTCAAAAAATATGCCTGCATCAGGAACGTGCAGCAATAATGCACGCTATTGATGTGATTAACGCAGATAATGTATCTACCGTAACACCCGCATACGAGGTGCCGGCACATATAAATACCATAATAAATCGGGTTCAAATTGATCTGAAGTTATGAGCACTCAGAGACACTACGCTATCGAGAATATGATTGAAGCGTATATGATACGGGAACGCTGGCAAAATGAAGCAGAATACAACGGAAATACGAATACAAAAACACAAGAAATGGAAACACTATCACAACACGAGATTGACGAGAACATACGCAATTTTAATCGCGAAACAAACGAGATACTCTCTGCTCCTTACGAATTAAAAGTAAAACATGACGATGAAGGACTGCCTTATGAGGCAGCAATTTATACTAGAGAAGAGCTTGAGTTTGATCAGATAGAAAAACTTGATCTCATCGCCCTTAATTGGAATTTAAAACTAAGCCTTTCAACTACAGACACCCGACGCCTTTCAATAAATTTTAAACGAATAGAAGATTAATTATGAACACAGAAACCAAACCCGCAGCAGAGTTGACAGATGAAGAGTTAGATGCTCTTATAAAAGCCCGAAAAGACAAAAAAGCTAAAGCAGCTGAGCGCGAAAAGAAAGACTATGAGCGCAAGCGTGATGAAACGATAAACTTCCTCACAAGTTTTGCAGATCAAGTAAGTGAGCAGCTGGCAGAACTTAAAAAACTTTGTCACGAGCGTATGGAGGAGCAAGCTGAGCGTCTGGCAAATTATGGTAAAATGCCTGGTAACAGTAAAGGCGGTTTTTCAATCACCAATGAAGCTGGAGACTATCGCATTACCCGACGCAGGGATACTGAACCATCGTGGGATGAGCGCAGTGTAAAAGCACAAGAACTCATAAAAGAGTTTCTTACCGAAACCGTAAAGAAACGCGATCTGAAGTTATATGAGATTTTGATCAGTTTTATTCAACGCAATGAGAAGGGGGATTTGGAGTATGCACGCGTAATGAACTTGTTGCAACACGCAGATAAGTATGACGATCCGCGGTGGGTTGAAGGGCTGCGGTTGATCAAAGAGAGCTACAGCAACCACCTTAAAGGTTTTGGCTATGAGGTTAAGAAAAAAGGTAAAGATGGTAAGTGGGCTACGGTTAATCTTCAATTCTCAAGTATATAATTATGGGAGTGACAATAGAACCTACGGTTAATGCAGATGCGTACTGGGTAAACAGTAAAGAAGTGTACCTAGACAGTAATAATAAATGGATTGCGCGCGAGGAACTCACCACAAATGAGGCCACAGCCTTTAGAAGCTACATAGGCAAACAAGTCAAGATACAAACGAATTAAACTTAGTAAAAAAAAGGAGGTGCCGTAACCAGAGAGCCGTTGTCACGGTTGATGCGCTGTCACTGCCGCCCCTGCTGAGCCCTTGAAAGTAAACAAGGCAGGATACCGGTCAATGTGTGCCACCAGTAAAGTCATAGCACTAAGCGACAGAACGACCGCCCACCTGAGCGAGATCAGGTAATCACCGGGAATGGCAGCAAGGAGGTTCAAGCCCTTCACCCGGGTCCAGTATAACCTTATAAGGTTATAAATCAAAATATACACTCTAAAGGTTATAATTATGAAAGAAGCTATAAAAGGAATAAATGAGCGTATCGCTATTAAAGAGCAACTTTTTAGGTACGTGGAATCGGCAGAAAGTAGATTCACTGGCAACGCACGAGATGAATTTAAATACCGTCACCAAATAATCATTCAAGACTTAAAGGATGACGTCGCAGAACTCAAACGCGCTAAAGAGAAACTTTTAAAAGATCAATAAAATGGGACACATCAAAAAACTTACCGAAGAACACTACCGCATCGGCTTTCGTACCGGTATTGGTATCGCCTCCATATTCTGGCTGGTAATCCTATTAGTCCTTAGCTACTACGCCAAAGTTGAAATGGATGCCATAATAGAGCAATGTGAAACCTTATTAAATAAGTGCTATGAAAGCAAATAAAAAACAGAAGCAGCTCATTCACGTAAACGCCGCCAATCGCGATACCAAAGAAGAGTGGGTACAATGGGCAACTAATGACAATAGCAAGATTAGTACAAACGATTTGACCTTTGCCCAGGCTAATATGATCTTAAAACAAATGGGCCTCAAAACAGTACCAATGGCCACAGAAGATCTCGCACATACTTGGGGCAAGTTTGACAAAAATAACCAGCAGCATAAAGCCATCCTAAGTTTACTACGGCAGATTAAATGGACAACAAACCATCCACGATTTGGTCAAGTCTCAGATATCACCCGCTTTGGTGCGTGGTTACAATCTGATAAATCACCGGTAAATAAAGCATTACTCAAAATGTCTCCAGATGAAACTAGTAAAACTATAATCGCCCTTGAGGGCATCTTGAAAAGCCTTTATAAATGAGGAGAATGTCATTTGCGCTCACCAAAGAGCAAGTACTTAACCAGACTAAAACTGTAACCCGTCGCAACGGCTGGAACAATCTAAAAGTAGGAGACCTTATACAGCCAGTTGAAAAGTGTATGGGATTGAAAAAAGGTGAAAAGCAGGTTAAGCTTGGATGCCCCATTCGCATTACTTCAATAAGCGTACAGCGCCTGTATCAAATCACACCTTCAGATTTAAAAAAAGAAGGATTCCCAAAAATGGATGGTCACGAGTTTATTGATATGTACTGTGCCGCTAATAAATGCCAAAGAGATCAACGTGTTAACCGAATTGAATATGAATACACCCACCCCATTTGAAACCGTCTGCGAGCATCCACTAGAAGCCCGCTACATACGAGTGGCAAATGTGAGTATGACCTGCGAAACCACCGTAACCGCTTGCAGACAATGCGGTACCAATATAGATAAACCTAAAACAGATTGTGCCTAATGAACAACGATGCAAAAGATAAAATCGCCAAAGTTTATGAGCTTGTAAAACGTGGTGTATCTGGTGAAAGGGATGCAGCTAAAGCAGCTCTTGATCGTCTGATGAAAAAATATAACCTGAGCGATAAGGAGATTGAGCGTATCACTTTCAAAGAGTACCGCTTTAAGTATGCTCAAAATACGGAGCTGATGCTTTTCACACGTCTTTTTGAGTATTTATTCACTGATAGAAAAATGAAGGCTAGCAGAGATTCTTGGGGAGTTCGTGAAATAGCTATTGAGTTAGAATATATTGATTGGGTAACTCTGGAATGTGCTTACGAATATTTTAGAAAGCACATGCGTGGAGAATACCGCCGTCTCGTAACTCCAAAACTTAAACGCTACCGGAAACCCGCTAATAAAAAACGCGCACGTGAAAAACTTGACGAGATCTTCTTTTCAAATTATGTAATCGCTTCAAAACTTTATAAGGAGGGTGAGCTCACCCATATAGATCACACAGAGATGAGCAATAAGGAGCGTCAAGATCGTGCAGCACTAAGAGGAGTTAAAGGTGGTGAATTCAATACGCAATTAACAACCGGATTATACCTTGAACAATGAACCCCATTAAGATCAAACAAAAGCCAGCGCATTATACGATACTTCAAGAGCTCTTGTCAGGAGCTCAGGCATCGGGTAGAACAGATCGGGAACTCAAAGCGGCTCAGGCCATTTTACAAAAGGTGTATTTACGGGTAGTAAAAAAGGCAATTGAAGCCCGCACAAACCCCAACAGCAAACCAAAATCGCTCGAACTCGCTTATTACGAGGCTCACGAACTTGAAAAGCTTTTACGCGCTAACAGAGGCTTATTTCGTGCCGGGAGTTATGAATATAATGCGGTGCTCAGCATCGCAGATGAACTGGATCAAAAATTACAATAATGGAACAAGTAACAACATACACGGTCACCGGTGTAAATACGCCCGTGATCTGGCAGTTTAAATTCGATTTAAACGGGCTTTTAAAGGAGTTTAAAATCATAGAAGGAAGCCTCAATGATAAGCAGATTTGGTGGCTGTTTGATAAAGACCGGTTCCCGTACATCGAGCAACGTATAAAAGGCTGGACGGCGATATCTAATCTAAAAGTTGAGATAGGCGAACCAGACCTAAGCTTTGAAGCCTTCTGGGCATCTTATAACCATAAAGTAAAAAAGACAATGAGCGAGACCGCCTGGAACAAACTCAGCAAACGCGATCGCATTGAGGCGCTAAAAGCTATCAAACCTTATGACGGCTATCTCAAGCGTAAAGGTATTGCCAAAGCTCACGCCAGTACCTACATCAATCAGCGGTACTGGGAAGACAACCACGGAAGTATTCACTAAATAAATTAATATAATGGCCACAGAAAACGAATTAATACAAGGTCTCTTACTGACAAAAAAATGGAATGATAACATCGTGAAGCAACTCAAGATGATCACTGAAGGAAAACAAAACTTTAAGGTTGTAAATGAGAGAGGCGATCTTATAGATGTACCACAGGATTACAACAAAGGAATTCGCTTTGGTGTTACTATAGCCCTTAATATGATCAAAGAATTCCCTGTGCAAATGTCTAACGAATCTGAAAACATAGAATCTCAATGCCCAGAATGTCATTTGAATTATAGCCAAGAAGAGCTTGATACTTTTGGTGGCGTTTGTGAGGATTGTTACGAAGATAAAAATCAGGACTAATGGCAGACTGCAAACACAAATGGGTTTATGACTACACCGGCAGTTATGCAAAGCCAGATGGTCGAAACTCCATGAAGTACTACAAGGCAGATCATTTTCACTGTGAAAAATGCCTAGAACAAAAAGTAGTAGAGACGCGTCACTCTGGCTTTGATCACGAGGAGTGGAATGCACCAGAATGGGTGCAAGTTCTAGTAAAAGGTAAAATCACACAAAATCAATAATTATGAAAATAGTCTACATCGCCCATCCCATAGGTGGCAACGTTTATCGCAGTGTAAAAGCATTAACCAAAATCTTACGAGAAGTAAACCTCACAGAACCTGAGGTAGTGCCACTTGCACCATATTACGGTGACGTAATGGCTTTAAACGATGAAAACCTAGCAGAACGCGCCCGAGGTTTAGAGAACGGGATACAAGTTTTAAAAAGCGGAGCAATACGCGAGTTGTGGTTGTATGGCGACGGTATTACCAAAGGTATGCTGGGTGAAGTACGCCTCGCTGAGACCTTAGGCATACCTGTAGTGCCACGCACCACAGGCACACGTGTAGCTTTGACCGCTTTAGTTAATGAAGGCGCGCTAGATAAGCCCACGCGGAGTGAAGAAAAGGAGATTGAAACCTGCTGTTATACAAAATGCAACGAACCGGTGTATAATTTAAGCCATTGCTTTCGCCACTGGTGTTTGGCTAATGAAAATTGTTAATGATGTTTGCTAACTAACGCATATAAGGTTTCGTTGCGACTTATAAACAGCAACTAACTTAATTAAAATACAAGAAATAATGAGTACAGAAAAAAGTAACCAAGAAAGTAAGAGCAAAGAATTTTATACAGAGTGTATCACAGCACCTAAAATACTAATGCCTTTACAAATGCAGTGGCGTCCGAAAGAAGATATAACAACTTATGAGCTTGCATTATGTATGTCGTATTTAGTTAGATATAATGCAGTAATGCCTTATGAGGTTGACCTTAATGATAAGCACTTAAGACACTTTAAAATTACTGACCATAATTGAGCTTGTGCCTAACGTCTATATCAAAATCGTTTTAATGTTTGATATACACCGTTAGCATTTTTTACTCTTTTTGAGGAATACCATAAATAATATCAATTATCAAATTTTATCTTTAAACCTTAAAAACTAAAAACAATGAAAAAACTATTATTTATTACCGTCCTTTTAGTGGCAACAGTAACACAAGCCCAAGACTTTAAAATAGGGCCAAAAGCAGGTGTGGGTTATGGCTCATTTACAGAGGGTGATGGTTCTGACTATTCTAATATACAAATTGGTGTACAGTCGTTTATAATCTTAAGCCCTGAAATCGCTATAAGTCCAGAGGTATATTACAATCATTACAGTCTAGATGGTAACGCTTTAAAATGGAATTTTAGCTACATAACAGTTCCTGTTAAATTCCGCTACTTTGTGTTACCTGGTTTGAATATTCACGCTGGTCCAGAAGTAAATTTTTTAGTTAGTAATGACTACCCCGATTTAGAGTTAGAACCGGTTGAGATGGAAGGCGTAAATGTTGCCGCTACATTAGGTGTAGGATATCTATTTGATTTTGGTTTATCTTTAGACTTACGCTATAGCGGGGGTCTTACAAGCACTTTTGCTAATTCAGATACTAAGCTTTCTACGTTTAATTTAGGTGTGGGTTACCTGTTCTAACAACCTGTTAACTTCATAAATACAAACGGCTTGCTTTATATACAGCAAGCCGTTATTTTTGTATAGAATGAAAGGGCAATACTCACTTTACGATAATCTTATTTTCACCCCTATTGAGCCGTCACACAGTAAGCCTAACCTTGCGCGACGTGCAGATGCTATTGCATACCGGTATTACTACTATGGCTCGCTTTGTCGTATGCTCTATGAAGATTGTGTACACAAACTGCATCTTGAATTCTTCCTAGAGCCGGACACGATTTACAACGAACTCAAAAAGCGTACTTCTTTAGTTAATAGATTGGTTAATGAGCGTACCACCGTGTCTGAGCTGCGCAAACTATACCCACACTTTGATTGGTCTGGCCGTGTAAATTTACCCGGCTTGTAATGCCGTATCATCGCGGTATTGCGTGCTGAAGCTCATTTCTAATACGGTGTATTGATCAGGTCGCTTTTGCTTACGCTTACTCACACATTCCAACGGGTTGATTTCACCATTAGACCAGCCTTGTAAGGATGCATATACCTGATCTGCAAAATCATAATAAAACAAGCTATTGTCGCGAGCAGCTTCAGGGGTGACCGCATTGGTATTACCGCTCCAGTTAAGACACAAGGAGACGGTGATCACCGCATTACAATCTTGTATTTTGAGGTTTAGATTTTGCGATCGCGGCACCTGTATATCTACCAGAGTTGCCGGGAATGAAATAGGCGGCTGCTCGTAATTCATTTGCCCCTTGTCTTCATCTGCCCATTTGTTTAATGGCAATGCCTGTAGGCGGTCTGTAAGATCTTTAAATAGTTGTTTCATAGTCTAAGAATTAAATGCTTTGGTGAGACGATCTATAATCGCCTGGTTAAGAAACTTGGAGTTGCCCATAAATTTACGCTGCGGCATTTTAAAGTTTATGCTTCGGGTATGTGGCTTTATCTGTACCCGCTTTCCTTTACCCATAAAGTTTTTATTGGTATAGCCGCGCACATTGGCAATACCGTTTATTTTTAGCCCTTCATTGTGTGCACGGGCATAAGGCACCTTAGCATTACCGGCTGAGATCACCACGCGATTAGCCGTTACTTCAGATGGTCGTATAGACGCTTTTAAAAATCCATTTTTAGTTAAAATTTGACCCGCTCCTCTTGTCTTCTTTGCAGCATATTTGGTATTGAGCGCAGGCCATGGTGTGCCATCCCACTCTTGTGTTTCAAAGCGTTTTTGAAAAAACTCTGTTGCAGTCTCAGATACAATAACAGGAACGGCCTCATCAAAACGATGCTCGAAGTTTGAAAACCAAGTGTTTAATTGCTGTTTATAATCCATTTAAGTATCTTTGTACTGTTATGATGGCGGTTAAGGAAGAGCTGCGCACAGGTAAGCAGCTGCAACGGCTGATAAAGACGGCGTCAGAAATAACACCCTGTAAGACTTTGCCCTCGCTTTTGCGGGGGCTTATCTTTTTATAAGCAGGCCGCGTCTGGCTTTACCTATTACACTTTTCTTTTCTGCAATCTCATACCAGGTGATCAACTTTAGCAACCCGTTCTCCATCTTCACGTTAATCTGGATGGCCACATCCTGATAATATTTGATATAGGTATAGGCGGTGAGCTTCTCTTCATTGATCCATACTTCCTCCGCTTCTTTCAATCCTTGCTGTAATGCTGAAAGCAACTGGGTACGGTGTGCGCGTTTTTTTCGCGTGTCCTGAGTATGCCGGTCAAAGTCTTTTTTACCTACCGTCACCGGTCTGTTGTGATAATCCCGCAACACTTTTGCGCCTTCCAGTTCCTCCAGAGCATCATAAAAAGCCGTCGCGGTATCTTCATATTGCGGAGCCGTACCGGTGGCCTGTTTTTTCATCTGAATGAAGTCGAGCAGGTCAAAGTCTTCAGCTCCTAATTTTTGCAAGGTGAAGTCCGGGTCTTGGCTAAATTTCTTTAGGTAGCGTTGATTCTCTGCGAATACGTATTGCTTCTTTGCCCGGTTAACTCCAAACCCGCTTTTGGTCTCCCGCTCAAATTTAGGCGACTCAATATACGCCATCGCCCGTGCGCGGTCTGCTTCCAGTTTAGAAGCGTCAAACTCGTGTTTCATAACCGGTACAATATAACAGCGGCAGTTCCAGCCATTAGGCGGAAACAACTTATCCCATATAGGGTCATTAGCAGGTAATACAATGCCCTCCAGTAATTGATGCTCAGGGCGTACCAGAGGATCATTGGCGGTGGTGTATTTCCAATATGGGAATATCTTAGTTTGCTTGATCAACCGCTGATAGGTCGCGGAACTCTCACCGGTTAACTGCGCCGTGTTGTACTCTGTCTCGAGGTAGTCTTTACGCGATTTATCCAGGAACTGTTTACCCAACTGGTAGAACTCTTCAAAGCTTGTTGCGCGACGAAAAAGCGCGTTGAGCTGCTGCACTTCCCAGAGTGTTTTAGCTCCTGAAAATCTAAACAGGTTTTGCTCAAATGCAGTGAGTAATCCTGGATCGTCAACTCCATACACAAATCCGGGTGCATCGTTAAGGTTGATTTTGTTTCCATCAATCCATCCGGTTCTGAATCCTGTGATAAGCAAATCTGCTGTGCTAATGAACAAATCGCTAGAGAAACGGCTACCGCCTCCATTCTCCCAGAACCCACGTAAATAATCTTCATAATTAAAGTCGTCTTTAAAGTTAAGATTAAGCGTGTGGATGTGACCAGTCGCCCCGGTCGTCACCGCCGGGGCTTTTGAAAAAAAAGGCATATAGCGTCTTAGCCAGCGTATCAACGCATTATCGAGTTGTGCTGCGGTTTCCTCTTCAGATAGTGAAAGATTAACCGGATCGGGATCTTCTTTTTTGCCTCCTTTTTTTACCGGTGGTTTTTTTTCTGGTACTGGTGGAACGTCTCCCGGTTTTTCTTCCTCTTTTTCCTTTTTTAATTGCTCGTAGTTCTTAGGCTTCGGTATGTCATACGTCTCGTAAAAGAAATCGTCGTCAATAGGCAAACCCAGTTCTTTACGCATTGATTTATGTATCTCATAACTTTCTTTTACACTCAGCTCTTGGCTTTCGCCCTGAATGATAAAACGACCGCCCTTAGTATCAAACCCGGCACTTTGCAGAATGCGAATAAAACGGGAGTTTAAGACCTTTCTAACAAAACTTAAATCGGTCTCATGTTTGCTTTCGTCCTGTTCCTGGTGTGTCTTACTTTGAGCATAGCCAGAGCTTGAACTGCTCTCTGTGGTTTCGGTAGTTCCTAAGAGCGCCTTTGATATCTCACCATTTAGAAAGCGCAAGAATGCACCGTGTGAATCACTAGTATCTTTGGTGTTATTGCCTATAACATCTATAGTGGTTCCTTCGGGTCTAATGATCGTTCCCCCGGCACCTATTTCGTTAAGAGCCTGCTGAAGCTGCACCCGTTGCTTCTCGTCAAAGCCATTCCACATCGCATCGATGAGCGGGTTACCAAAGGTTTGAATAAACGCAGCATAGTCACCCAAACCACCACGTTTTAAGATGGCATACGGTGAAGCCTTCATATACAACCCGAGGTCTTTTATTTTGCCCACCTCCATAATGGTTTTTGCGTATATGCCCTCGCGAATAGATACGCCTTCCTCGCTATAATGATCAAATGCTAGAATGCCATTTTCGGGTCTATAATTTAACCGCGGTAAGAGATTGGCCTCCATTTCCCAGCTGCCATCCTGATCTTGCCAAAAAGTAGGCTCCATCATAGAATAACCCCAGAACTTAGCATTCATAATCTCGTCGAGCAGATCATCAAAACCAACGGAGTCGATCAGGTCATTCACATCATCAACCGGGGTTCCGTCTTTATCTACAAATTGCCAGTTAGCTGCTTTGATGGGGTCGCGACGTTTCCCGGTCACCGCTTCCACGTGGCCATCAAGGTCAACATCTGCATACAGGTTATACAGCAGGCTACGACGTGGTATTTGTGACTCGGCACTTTGTATTGCTCTTCTCCAGTTTGGTATATCCTGCTCGGTACGATTATAAGGGCGTACTTCTATTTTATGAAGCACGACCTGATCAGGAGCCCCTGCCGGTTTAGTGACTTTGGTTTGAGCGGTTCTGGTATTGTTTACTTTTCTTGCCATTTAAATGCGTTTTAATCAGTGTTTAAATTACCAGCGTGTTGGTCTTTTTGGTGCGCTGCTTATATGGAAGAGCTGGTCAACACCTTCCTCAATTGCGGGTGGCCATCCTCTGGGTACCACTTTGCCAGATTGTATATCTTTTAACCAGGCAATCGCTTCATCACGTCGTGTCTTGCGCAGTTGCACATCTGTCGCGGGATTTCCCAAAACAATAAAATGCCATACCGTAATATCTTTGATAGAGAGCAGCAATTTATTGTCCCGGTCTTCACCTTGCTCAGCAAAGAGCGTGTCTACATCGTAGCGGCTTAGATATCCCATTGCCTCAGCTTCAGCGGCTGCAATACCGTCGTTAAGTATATCCTCGTCGCCACGATCTACCGCATTGAGTATTTCTGCGTATAGGTGGCTTTTAAAATCGTCACGTGTTACCATCGTTTGTTATTTGGTCGCCTTCCGGCATTGGTTTGTATTTGACTGGTGTCTGAACCTGTTTTTGAATTGATACTCCAAACGCCACCTTCGACGGCATCAGGACCATCATCGTGCGCGCGACTGGTGGGCGAAAGTGCCAGAAACTGATCCTCCATATTTTTCATGTGATCTGAGTTCTTAAGCTTCTCATTAAACCACAGCTTCTCATTTCGGTTAAGCGGTTCTAGTAAAGATTCAATCCTAAAGAACTTATCAGGTTTAACTCGTGGATCAGGCATCAATGGCAAAGTGAGCTTGTGGCGTTTGTTAGCCTTTATAATTTCAAGCTTCAGCGAGTCATCAATAGATGGCCATTCTATCAAGAAATAAATAGGGCTTTTACCGGCAACCAGTTTAATAATTTCGTATTGCCAGTCTAGCATATCTGCTGTAGAAGTCTGAGCGCAGAATACTTTGATCACGTGGTACTCGTCACCGTATCGACCAATCAAAGCGGTGGCTTTAAAGTCATTCTTTTTACCTCCTTTGTAGGAGGGATCGGTATAGGCTACCAGAAACTTATACCTGTTAAGTGGCATTATTCTTTTGTAATGCAGCTTTTCAAATACCTTCCCTTTTGTAATAGGATTATTGAAGTATTCGCCTTGAGCAGAGATGTAGGATATTTTGCTCAGTACCCGGTCGATCATTGCCTCGGTATTCTTTTGAGGCCATGTAGATTTTCCGTTCTTATCCCGAATGTTAACCACCTCAGAATAATCTGCTATCTCCATTGCCTTTTTAATACAGCAATGCTCCGCTATGATGTTTCCGCAGAAAATAACAAGTAACGGGTTTGAGATAGATCGCGTCGCATAAAAAGCACGCTCTAACCAATCCCACTTCTTATCTACGGTGTCTGGGTTTCTGCAATCCTCATCGGTGTCAAAGTCATCAATGAGCAGGATATCTGGACGGTCTGCATCATTACGCGTACCTCGCGGAGACTGTCCGGCACCAATGGCACGAAACGCTACCCCTTTACGGGTAATAAATTCACTATCTGCCCAGCTCCCATATTTTTCCTGAAGCCCGTAATCATTGATAATACGGTTATTCTTTTCAAGCAATACCTTGTAAGGTCGTAATAGGCGCTCGGCGTTGTCTTTTGAGTTACTGGTAAGTACTACGTTTTTCTTTTCACGTGTAAGGGTAAGTTTTAGTACCTCCATCATTGTACGTCCTGATTTTGCAAGCTCACGTGACCAGGCACGCACCTCGTAAAATTCAGGTTTGTACATTACTCGTTTAGTAGATCTGCGGTGAAATGGAGCAGGCTCTGAGGTGTAAAAATTGGAGAAGTAGTATTTAAACCACGCCTCGTCATCGGTCTCCAGTTCAGCAACGCGTTTGCGTTTCTCTCGTTCGGTTTCATTACCATGCACAGGAGCGTCGCGATTCATATCTTGTACAAACTCATCCCAATCAAACTCTGCTTTCTTGTCTGCCGGTTTACGCATTATTTTAAAATTGATTTTACAAATACATCTGCCAGCGCTGTAACCTCCTTGGCTTTCTCGTAGTCGTCCTCCCGAATGTGGTTAATGAATTGCTTCATAACCTCAATAATGTCTGCCAGTGAGGTTTCGGTCTCCAGTTGGCGTACTGCTCCGGTAAGCTTGATCAGGGTATCGGCTTCCTTTGAATTGGCAAAACGTTGCCCTTTCTCTTTGGCCATTATAAAGTCATTGAGTTCGGTGATCTGGCAGTACAGGCGGTGCAGCTCATTCTCTTTTGTAATGATCACACTTGCCCGCAATGATTCCCAGCCTTCCTCATTCACCCACTTGTTCATGGTAACGGCAGAAACGCCCACCCGCTCGGCGAGTTCCTTTTGTACGGTAACACCTTCTACAGTATAGAGCAGCTTGGCGTAGTCCTTTTTGCGCTGTATGGCTTCTTTTTTCATAGGTCAAAGGTGCAAGCATCGCGCGCAAAAAAGAATTTGTCTTTTGTAGCGTCACCTCTTGCAGGGGGCAGCGTACCCACTTACCGGGGGGTGTTACCAAAGCGCATTTTTTTGACGGGGGTTACCATCTCATCTTTGACCCAACAAAACGCCTAATCAGCAGCAGACGATTATGAAAAAAAGCACGAAACGATTCCCAATAACTACCGAGGCAATAAACAGCAACGGCTTTAGAGTACGTACAGCAGGGATTAACCTTGCCGACTTCAGATCTAACCCGCTTTTGCTGTGGATGCACAAACGCCCAAAAGGTGAACGTGCCGATGAGATACTACCTCTAGGACGCTGGGAGGATATTGAGTTAAAAGATGGAGTTGTAACCGGGGTACCGGTATTTGACGAAGACGATGAATTCGCAATGCGCATTTATAAGAAGGTCGAAAATGGAACCATCAAAATGGCAAGTGCCGGATTACTCCCGCTTGAGTTTAGCGAAACCAATGGTGAGAAGTGGCTGGAACGCTCCACGCTTAAGGAAGCCTCTATTTGCGATATAGGCTCTAATAATGAAAGTGTTGCCGTGGCCTTATACAACGAAGCAGATCAGCTAGTAACCCTCGCTGAAGTACTTATAAATCATAACCCAAAAACCGAAACAGATATGAAACTGATTCAATTGTCAGCCCCAACAGTTGGGCTGCTTAAACTGGCAGATGGAGCAACCGAGGCTGACGCGCATACAGCGATCCTTGAGTTAGTTACTTTGAGCCAAAGCCAGAAAACTCAAATCCAGACTTTGGAGGATGAGAAGAAAGCCATCCAATTAAAGCTGGATGAGGCTGGAATAGCTGAAAAGAAAGCCGAGCTGATCACGTTGGTAAACACCGCTTGTGAAGTTGACCGTAAAATCACAAAAGACCAGGTACATCACTTTATAAAGTTAGGCGAAAGTGACTTTGACGGTACTAAAGCATTACTAGATTCTATGCCTAAAACACCAACGGCGACTAGCCAGGTGCGAACCGAAGCCGGTGCAGGTCAGGAATTAATGAAGCTTTCCTATACAGAGCTTGACAAGCAGGGTAAACTGGAGACTTTAAAGGAGAAAGACCTGGAAGGCTTTAAGACCAAATTTAAGGAGCAGTTTGGCATCGATTACAAGCTCTAACCCATTCATCAAATCAAAAAACGAATAGAACAATGAAACATTTTAAACCACTTAACCTGCTGTACAACGCGCTAATTCTTTTTGTCGTAGCAGCTATTTTCTTTGGCGCGACTCCTATGGTGGCAGGTGCCTCACTTGCAGCCGGAGCGATTACCGGTACCGCTATGTCTTTTGTAGATACTGGCTTTGCGTTTATGGCCATCCAGAAAGAAATATGGCAAAACCACATCGAGCAGGAAATCTTTAAAGATAACAGCTTTGTGAGAATGTCGCATAATGCAGATGCTAATGTTATAGGTTCTCGTGCTGTACATATCCCCCAGTCTGGAGGCAGCGGAAATGTAGTTAAAAACAGGAGTTCATTACCAGCTACTGTGCGCAAGCGTACCGATACTGATATCATTTATTTATTGGATGAGTACACTACTGATCCTGTTGTAATACCTCATGCAGACACGCAAGAGCTGAGCTATGACAAGCGTAATAGTGTTTTGAGTGAAGACCGTGATAAACTGGTAGAAACTGTTGCTGAAGAGACCATTCAAAACTGGTTGAAATCTCCAGTATATGGCCCTTATGGATCGACTACAATACCAGAAAGTAACATCCTCACTACAACGGGAAGTGTCGTACCTGCTAGCGCACCAAGTGCGACGGGTGATCGTAAAGGTATGAGTCTTACAGATCTACAACGTATGCAGACCTATTTCCGTCAAAAGAAACGTTGGTTCAACGGGCAAATGTACGCTTTACTAACTCCTTCTGATCTTGCGACTTGTTTCCCTGCTGATAGTGTTATTACTGCAACCTATATGCAAAATGTAACTGAAGAGGAGCGCCGTATGGGTGTAATTATGAAAGCTCAAGGCTGGAATATTATGAGCCGTTCTACAGTGGCAACTTTAACCGCTGCCGGAGAGCTTAACGCTCCAGGAGCAATTGGAACTGCAACAGACGACGAGGCTTCATTATTCTGGTACAAGGATGCTGTAGAATATGCTTTTGGTGGTGTAGTTGCCTTTGAGCAAGGTGGAGCGCCTGAGTATTACGGTGATCTGTATTCATTCTTAGTGCGCTCTGGCGGTCGTGCAAGACGTGCAGATTACGCCGGTATTGCATTATTGAAGCAAGCTAAATCAGCCTAATAAAGTTAGCCCAAAGCCCCGAAAGGGGCTGGGCTAATAATCATTATGCAAACCTCTAATCAACTCACAACGCTTGTGTTTAGTCTCGTTAAAAAGGCTTTCAGTTATCAGGATGGTGCATTGGTCGTTTTGGCCTTACCCGGTTCCCTAGGTATAAAGAAAGTCATTGATGAGTTAACCAGAGACATCAGCATTAAAGAAATGACAATGCCACTCGTGGCATTTGGAGTCTTAACGATCCTATACATACTGGTAAGCATAGCCGATTTCTATACGGGAACACGTGCAGCAAAAAAGGAGCATCTCTTCTCTACAGGTTCAAACCGTGGTTATATGAAGAGTGATAAGCTCTGGAGCAGCGTCTGGAAGTTTGCCGGTGTCATACTCATTGCAAGCATCTTAACGGTGTTTTGTTTACTGTTCCTTCTCGTAGGTCTGGGTTGGCTTTATGAAGCCTTTTTGTTTGGGATTATTGCATTCTACTTTGTAGTTATTTCATTTGATCTGCACAGCATAGGCGAAAACCAGTTGAGACGGTTTAATAAAAAACCTGATTTCTATTCATTTATTGACAAGGTGTCTGTAGCCATACGCACAGGACTTATAGCGAGAGCTTCTAAATTATTTGACAAATGATAGGCAGTACAGATTGTATACATAAATATGGTGAACCTACTCCTGCAATGGAGCGAAAATGGCTCACCCTTTGGGATGTGCCAGACGCTATTAATAAAGAGCTTCCGGTTATACCTAACAAAATCTATTGCAACCGAGATTTGATTGCACCATTGAAAGCTGCATTTTGGAATATTATTTCAAACTGTTTACAAGACGAGGTTAAGACTTGGGATGGGTGTTTCAATATTAGAGTAATCAGAGGTGGTAAAAATTGGTCACTTCATTCTTGGGCAATAGCGATCGACATCAACGCCGCTTGGAATGGTCTGGGTAAAGAACCCCAAATTAGCCAAGAACTGGTAAAATGTTTTACAGATGCCGGTTTTGATTGGGGCGGTACCTGGACACGTAAAGACGGAATGCACTTTCAACTAAAGCAACTATGAAAAAACACATTTTAATTCGCTGGTTTGCGCGTTTAGCATTAGCACTGGCTCTAGTTCTAATTATATTAAGTGCAGGTGGCTGTAAAAGCAAAGCGACCTTAACGGAGACCACTACCATTCGAGACAGTACAGTGACCACTATTAAGGTGACACCACGTGATACGGTTATACGTGTTGCCGGTGATAGTCTTCAGCTAAAAGTTAGCCTAGCTAAACTACGTGAGAATTTATACATCACAGAGACCCGTAACCGGGTTACAGCTTCTGTAGGTCTTCAAGGTGACGAGCTAACAGTAGATTGTAAGATTGATTCGCTATTAGTTGAACTGGAACTACGCGATACAATTATCACCACCTTGAGGGAACGCCTGGAGAAAAAAGCGACAGTCAAAGAAGTTCCTGTAAAATATGTGCCCTGGTATATAAAGATACTGGCTTGGATAGGCGGTTTAACCGTGGTTTATCTGGGCGTAAAACTCGCCTTATTCATTAAAAGTAAAAAACCATTTTAAGTATGAAAACCGAAGAAATTGCGAAAAGTATTTTCGCCCGTAACAAAGACATTAACGAATTGCACATCACCGCAGATGGTCAGGCATTTCGTGAGTTGCACGCAGCTGAGAGCCACGCGCAACGCTCAAAAGATCAAAAAATCGTGAGCATCAACCGAAAAGGTGACACCGAGAATAAAGCTCCAGATGCTGATCCTGAACAGACTTTTGCCAACAAAGCCACAGAAGTTGCCAAAGCAAACACCGTCAAAGAAACGGTTAATAAAAATGCACCGGCAGCAGCTTCTAAAGATGCAAAAGACATCGACGTAAACGGAGCAACTGTTGAGACTGGAGCTTCAGCTGATCAGGATGAAGATTTAGAAGCGATTCTAGATGGCAACGTTAAAACCGTGACTGAGCGTCTATCAAATATAGACCAGGAAGAAACGCTTGACGCTCTTGCAGCCCTGGAGACTGCCAAAGGTGACACCAGCCGCAAGACGGTTCACGAGGCGATTGAAGCCCGTAAAAACACAATCACTAATCCTAAAGCTGACTAATAATGGGAAAGTTTAGATACGGTTTAAAGAGCCTTAAAATCGAAGATATTAACGAGGCAGATGGTCTTGGTGCAGGTGAACCAATTGAATTAAAAGACGATGTGTATCGTGATACGTTCAATATCGTTGAGGCAGATGGTACCACAACAGATATCTATAACGAGATGGATGTAGACCCCGTTCTTTCATTCTCTGAGCAAGGTAAGATCTCAGCTACTGTTCAAATTATGGATACCCGCGTAGAAACACTTGCATTGCTTTTAGGTGGTGAAGTAATCACGGTTGCTGGTACTTCAAAAACGTGGAGCCGACCTACCGTCAATTTGAACCTTGAAAAACGTGTTGAGTTTGTAACGCTTGACGGGTATAAGATGATCATTGCACGCGGTCGCATTATGGGTAAAATCAACCATCAGGTACGTCGTAACGGTATCGCTTTAGTTGACATAACCATTACCGCACTTAAGCCTAGTGTAGATGGTCTTGCAACTTTAGACGTAATTGAGCCAATAGTAGCACCATAACATGAAACACGAGCATAAAGAGAACCCGGCAACGGAGCATCTGGCCGCTCAAACTATCCTGCAAAGGGGCGTCAAGGTAAAAGTTGCTGCCCCTTTTTTTCTAAGATGGTTTGGTAAACGCACGATCGCTCTAAAACTAACCTCACCTTATGAAGGTACTATGTATAGGGTATCTGCCTATTATTTAAGTACAGGCCTCAAAGATCACAAACTTGAGGACACCAGTACCGAGGAAGCTTTAGCCTTAATGAGCGTTCACGGCAAGAGCTTGACCAGAGCTGTAGCCTGTGCCTTATTAAATGGCTACTGGAGTGGTAAACTCTTTACCCGCCCTTTAGCCTGGTATCTAAGATGGCATTGCAAACCCGCTGAACTATTTGCACTCACCACCGCTATTTTGATTTACGGCGGTACCGCAGATTTTATGAATACTACCAGATCGGTTCGCAGGATGAAGCTGACGACTCCGAATCTGGGTCAGAACAATCAGGGGAGTTAAGGCAGACAGGTCTCCATAGCCCCTGGGGATTAATTTACCAAATCATTAAAGAGACCGGCTGGACGTGGCACTATGTATTGTGGAAAGTCTCCCGGGCAAATTTGCTGCTTATGATGGCAGACCGTGCCAATTTCAAGCACGTAAAACGAGAAGATCAAATAATCGAAGATTCAGGCGCAGGCCTATTCAATAAAATCAAACGTGGAAAGAATTGATCCCATAGATGTTGAGTTTCTTATTAACTCCGATGAAGTCAAACAAGACTCTAAACGGGTAAAAGATGACATCAACGGCATAGGCGACACCGCTGACAACGTGACCAAAAAGGTTAACGGTCAGCTGGGCGGTATGCTTGACAATTCGACCAATAAAATTAATACGCAAGCAGCTGCTGTGGGCCGTTCAAAATCTCAGTGGAATGGTCTGGGCAACTCCATCAATCAAATATCTCGAGAACTTCCTGCCTTTACCTATTCCGCTCAAACGGGGTTTTTGGCATTATCTAACAACATCCCCATACTTGCCGATGAGATAGGGCGCTTAAGGGTTCAAAATGAGGCTTTGGTCGCTTCGGGTGCAAAAGGAGTTCCCATCTGGAAAAGTGTATTGCAGAATCTTTTTAGCTGGAATGTTGCCCTTTCGCTGGGTGTTACTCTGGTTACCATTTATGGAGATGAAATAGCAGCTTTCTTAAAAAAACTATTTAACGGTCAGGAGACTATTGATGCCACTACATCACGCGTAGAAGCTCTTAATAGAGCTTATGAAAGCAATTCTTATCAAAAAGCAATTCAAGGCGTTACTGAAGTTCGTGCCGCATTTACACGCGCTCGTCAGGATGTAGATAAAAAGGATGCAGCATTAAAGACTTACAACAAAACGCTAGGTAAATCATTAGGTATAGCAAATAACTATAATCAAGCTGAGGACTTATTTATAAAAAAATCAGGTGCCTATGTAAAGGCGCTACTTGCGCGTGCCACGGCTTCTGAGTTAGCACAGGAAGCATCAAAAAAACTAACTGAACTATTAAAAGAAGATGACAGAATATCAAGAGAGATAGATGATATAGGAGGAAGCAAAACAATAAATACATTTCTTACTAAAGACCTTAGAAAAGAACGTAATGAAGTAAGACGGGAAGCAAAAGAGGTTGAGCAGACCTATACTAGATTACTTAATCAAGTTCAAAACCAAATTGATTTTATTGAGAATAAATTTAAGATCAATAATGAAAAGGAAGAAACTGGTATTAGAAAGCAGTTAACAGATCGCAAAAAGCTTTTAGAGCAAATACTGGAACTTGATCGCGAGTATTCACGAAAACAACTTAATGAAGATGAGGCAGAACTGGATGCTTTAAAGGAAAAATTTGATAAAGCCAGAAAGCTAATCCAGGAATTTAACGCTGACCCCAAGAATGCTAAGGTTAAAATCGATGTTTCATTACTTGATCCTATTGAACAAAAGGCTATTGAAACGGTAACCTATGATCAACAAACTAAAGCACTTAAAAAAGAGATTGAGGCACAAAAGAGTTTATTTCGTGAATTTGAGGAGTTTCGCAAAACTTTTGGTATATCGAAAGCCAGAGAGCGATATGAAGGCGAGATCGGTGAGTTTGAGAATTACAGACAATATATACAAAGTAAGATCAGCCAGAATAATTCTGCATTTGAGGCCGTTGCTTATGGTACAAATACATTAGGTCAAGGAGAGCGTGTTGACATACTTTCTAAAGAGGCAGACGATGAAAGAAAACTCCAAGAGCAACACTTAGATGGTCTACTTGCTGGGTTTTTAAGTTATGAGCAAGAGCGCGCTAAGATCATTGAGAACTACAATGAGATCAGACAGCAGCTCAATGATAAAGAAGGCTTTGACGCAGATAAACTAGATCGTGAATTTGATCAGGAACTGCAAAAACTTGACCAGGCTAAGGTCGAAATAGATGCACGATACAAAGCCCTATATGGAGATTTAAAAGGTCTTGGTGATAAAGCTATACAACAAATTATAGTTAAGGCACGCGAAATGGTAGATGCACTTGCTAAAGAAGGTAAGGTAAGTGCAGAAATCATTAAAAGCATCTATGCTCAGATTGATGCTGTTGAAAACTCCAAATCTGGCAAACAAGCAGATAGATTGCGGGAACTTGCGTTTATGTTTCAAGAGGTGGGCAATAGCATTAGCGGTGTATTTGGAGAGCTCATTAATGATATTGCAGATACAGTGGGGCTTTTAAGTAATGCGCTGCAAGTAATGAATAGCGATACCGCAAGCGGTCTTACAAAGGTTACCAGTATGATAGGGCTTTTTACTACCGCTTACAACCTGTTGAACAAAGCCGTAGAATTTCTTAATAGAGATAAGGAACTGGAGAATCAAATATCTCTAAATAAGTCAAAGCTCAATCAAATCAAAATTGAAGAGCAAATAAACGAGTTACACCGTGATCGTAATGAACTCATACGCGAAGCCAATGTACTTATAGACTCGTATTATAAAGATGATTATGCCAGCGCAATAAGTAAGCAGCGCGAAATGCTTGATACGATGCAGGCGAGTGTAGACGCGTTATCCTCTGGAGCTTCTATTCAAGGCACCGGTAGAACCAGTGGCTTTTTTGGTCTTGGAGCTAAAGACAAGGATTACAATTTCAACATTGATAAAGTTATAGGCTATTTAACCGGAGCTACGGGTATAGGTATCAATCCCAATAATGAAGGCTCAAAGTTTGACGCATTTCTTGATACTGCTGATGGTGTTAGCAAAGTGCTCGAGTCTATGGGGAAAACAGCTCAGGACGTTGCAAAATTCTCATCTCAAGAGTGGATGGATTTTTTTGAATTACTTGACGCTTCCGGCAGAGTTACTGAAGAAACTACAAAGGCATTATTAGACACCGCTCGTCAAGCCATAGAAGAATATCAAGCCGCACTTGAAGATATGCGCAATATCATCAAGAACTTTGCAGGTGAACTTAGTACCCAGCTCTCGTCTTCCTTACAAGATGCCTTCCGTACCGGTGAAGATGCCGCTGAGCATTTCAGAAAAAGCATAAATAAAGTGCTGCTTAACATATTTATGCAGGACTTGATCAACCAGCAGTTTCGGCAGTTCTTTAACTCGCTTCAAGATGAGATGGAGGCTTCAATGGGCGTTGGTGGTGATCAAAACTGGATAGATGACATAAAACGCTTTAGCGATCAAATTTCACCTCGCTTAGATGCAGCAATGGAGGCTATGAAAATATTTGACGATGAATTGCAGGCAGCAGGCTATGAGGGTTTTGGTAAAGACGACACGAGTACAGCTACAGGTCTTCAAGGCGCCATACGTCGCGAAATGACTGAGGAAACCGCAAGCGAATTAACAGGTCTTTTTAGAGGTCAATATGACATTACAAAAAAACATTTTCAGCTATCAGAGCGGTGGTTTGTAATGGAGCAAAAATGCTGCGATGCTACGATGAGCATAATGGCCAGCAATGCGCTTATTGAGGAAAACACCCGCAACACGGTAATACAGGTAATGTATGCCGTGGCTGAGCTGAAAACAATATCAAAACAAACCAAGAGCGCTAGTGGTCGCGATCTGGGTAAACCCGGCGGATAAGATGTATAGTATAAATAACATATCCTTAAAAGACTACGGCATCACAGCCGGTCGCATAGACGGCAGCAATATTGCGTTTAGCGGTCAGCTAGATATGCCAGAGCGTATTGGCAAAACTTTTCACGATTGGACAGGTGAGGAAGGTGTAGAACCTTACGTACTTGCCAGCGAAATTCGGCACGGCGGTCGTGATCTTGTTTTCTCGGGTTACATCGTGGCCACTAATAAAGAGTTGGCCTATACCCGGCTTGCTGAGTTTTACGCCGCGGTTAAGGCTTACGACGATCTGGTGACGCTGGCAACACCTTACGGTTCATACCAGGTTTATATAAGTGATGAGATCAGCGCTACACATTTGCAACTCGGTTGGCTGGCCATACGCATCAGCTTCAGAGAACCGGTGGTGACTTTTGGCGCTGCCTTGCTTGCTGGTACCGAAAGTGCAGCGCATAACATAGACGGCGTTTCCCTCAAAGTTTTAGGAGCGTTTGTAACCGGTTTAAACGACAATTTAACACGGCCTAAACCCAAGAATCAAAACGTCACCGCATACCAAACCGAAGGCTACCAGATCACCCCGGCAAGTGCGCACGAGTTTGAAGCTGTCCTGGTCTTTTATGCTGAAAGTTATGCCGTACTCGCACAGCACGTGCAGCAGCTGCATAAGCTATTAGCCGCTCCCGGAATGCGAACAGTTAATGTAGACGGCATTGTGCGCGAATGCTTCAATACCAAAGGCATTGAAACCCGAAATATTAAGGTAGCCGGGGACTTTGCTATTTGTGAAGTGACGGTACCCCTAATGAGTAAACAAACAGGTAAGCCTCTTGAAACCGGGTACCTGCTCGACAATGAATACAATAACATCGTGACAAACTTATACGAACTCATAAAAATTAACGTGTAATGGCAGATAAGAGATTTTGGTTAGACTTAAACCATCGCGCTAATTTAAAGCGCACCGACAAGCTGCTCATAGGTAACATTGACAATGAGCAGCCCGAATATATTGATGTAAGCGAAATACTTGCGGCACTCAATACAGATGATCTTGACGAAGGTGATAATGCAAAATATATGACCGCTAATGAGCGCACAAAGTTGGCAAATTTGCCCGGCTCAGTACTATCTGCTTCTCAAATAGCGCAAGGGTATTATCCGCTTAGTTCTAACCCCTCGGGCTACTTAACTAGTACCAGTTCGTTGAGTTCGTCAAAACTTAGCGGTATGATCGCCGGCAGTATAATACCTGACCTCAATGCTGCTAAGATCGTGAGCGGCAATTTTGCAGCTGCGCGTATAGGCGATTTGCCTGCGTCAAAGATTACTAGCGGGCTATTTGATTTAGATAGAATACCAGACATCCCCACTTCAAAAATATCTGGTTTATCAGGTCAGCTAGGTAATTATATACCTACATCTCAAAAAGGCGCAGCTTTAGGAGTAGCTCCTTTAGATGAAAACTCGATCATTGGTGCAGGTTATATACCCAATCTAGATGCCACTAAAATTACCTCTGGGGTATTTGCTGACGCCCGTATACCAGATAGTTTATTACGTCGTGGTGAGATTGATCAACCACTAGGTGTAGTTGGTATGGATGAAAACGGGAAGGTACGCATAGGGGCTTTACCTGACTCTATTCTTGGGCAAGTTAAGTATGTAACTTTATGGGATGCAAATACTAATACTCCAACTTTACCCGAAGCCGATAGCATTTGGGCTGTAGGTGAAAAATATGAAGGATTACCTGTTGACAGCTCCTTTTTTATTGTAAATGTAGCTGGTTTTTATGAAGGTATTGATTACAATCCTGGAGACTGGATCATCAGCGACGGAGCAGAATGGAAAAAAGTAGATAACAGTGATGCTGTTACTACCGTATTTGGAAGGCTGGGTAATGTAGTTGCAAATGAGGTTGATTACGCCTCTTTTTATCCTAAGCTATCAGAAACTTATAATAACCCGACTTGGATTACTTCTTTAGACAATTCAAAAATAATAGGTCTTTCCGGATTGCTTGCAGGAAAGAAAAATGATTTTACTGAAAATACAGGTTTTAATAAACCTTTCGGAACAGTATCAGGTACAGTTTTAGAGGGCAGTTGGAGACCTACATTTGCACAAGTAACTTCTAAGCCTACCACATTAAGCGGTTACGGAATAACAGACGCTAATTTTTTACCATTATCAGGAGGCAATGTCACAGGTAATGTGAATATAGCTGGAAGAATAGGTTTAGGTAAAACAAATCCCACCGCTAGACTTGATATACAGGCTGAGGATTCTGGTAGTTCTGGTGGAATTAAACTACGAGGAATAACCACGGTTACCGATACTAGTTATTGGTCAGAGTCTCAATTTGCTATTCAAAATGCAGGCGTATATAGAATATTACTTAACAGTATAGGTAATAGCTACATTAACGTAGGAAATTTTGCTCTAGGTAAAACAAATGCAGATCATAGGCTGGATGTTAATGGGAGTGCAAGAGCTGATGTGTTTATAGGCTCAGGCGCACAACTTACAAGCATCCCTCAAAGCGCAATAGTTAACCTATCTGATTCATTAGCTGCAAAGGTTAATGTTAATGGTGTTCAAACAATTAATGACACCAAAACATTTAGTTCTCCGCCAGTCGTTCCTGCTCCTACTTTAGATAGTCACGCGGTTAATAGAGGGTATTTACCATTATTTAGAAACGGCACAAACCCAGAATCTGGTATCATTATTAACGGTAGGACAACGGCTAATTATGGTAATACACCTACAAGAGCAATTGACTTGTCTTATAGTAATGCTTCAGGTTCTGGCAATGGTGCAACTGGAGTAAGTTCTTTTGCTTACGGTAATAATGTAAAGGCTACGGGGACTAATTCTTTTGCAGGTGGTAATGCATCTCAAGCAGGATTAAACGCATTTGCAACGGGTAATATATGCTACGCTTTAGGTAGTGCTTCTTTTGCAGTAGGCTCAAATACAGTTGCTAACGGAGATGCATCAGCATCTATTGGTTCGGGGTTAATATCCAACGGATGGGGTGAGGTTGGTGTAGGAGGATATAATGAGCCGGGTATTAGTGGTGATGTAAACGAGAAAAACTCTAAGGCTTTTGATGTAGGTGTAGGTACATCTAATCTTAACAAAAAATCTGCATTTACAATTTTTAGAAACGGTGCAGCTAAGTTCTACCCAATCGCAAAATCCACTATAACTAACGCTAGTGCTGGTATGTTTATTTCAAATTCTGAATCTAGTAATAGGCTCGAATTTTACAACGGCACAAGATGGGTGATAGTAGAAACAACAATACCAGCATAATGAGCATATTTAAAAAGATATTCCCGTGCCTATACAAGCCTAAGGAATCGTTACAGCTTAGTGACTATATCCTTGACTACTATAATCAGCCATTAACAAATGAGTTATTCGCTTTAATTAACACGCATAGGGTAAGTATAGGCTCAAAACCATTAGAAGTGTTTAACGCAGCTAAAATGGAGGCTTACAATCATTCTGTTTATATGTTAGATACTGGCGAAGTGTCACACGACAACTCTTATAATAGGTCAGATATCCTAAAAGATAAGGGTGCATTACGAGTTGCTGAAAATTCGGCGTATGGTTATAAAGGTCAGGGCGCAAAAGAAATATTAAACGGTCTATTAAATAGTGAAAAGCATAGAATCAAATTAGAGGACCCGCAATTCACACATACCGGATTATCGGTTGCAACTAAAAATAAAATCCATTCAATCACTCAAATATTAAACACACTCAAATGAAACATTTAGCAATTATTGAATCCGCATTAGATCTAGCTGGTAAAGAAGGGGCATTTACAGGAAGACAATCACAATACTTTTTTAATGTATTTGATGATCATGCAAAGCAGGTTGAGGACTTGTCTCAAAAAAGTCTAGAGCAGCAAAATCAAATCAAAAACTTACAGGCTGAACTTGAGAAGCAAAACCCTAGTCCTAAAAAGAAATAAATGCAACTAAAAATCTATCGCAACGCTCAGGAAGCCGGTCAGCTCACGCTAGATGAACGCTCTGTGTTCACTCATAAGTTAATGGGTGAACATAAGATTGTTGTAGATAGTATTGCACACGAGCCGATAGCCATTCAGCTGGGCGACTATATCGAATGGCGTGGCGAGCGTTATTACATCAATACCGCGCCCAGTCTTGAGAAGATAAACAATTTCACCTACCGTTACGTTATTGAGTTTGAAGGCGAGATATACCGCCTGTATAACAAAATCTTTATGGATGAGGGGCAGGCTTCATTTAGTTACCATGGTGATCCACAGCTCTTCCTTGAGCTTTTGCTAACCAATATCAATAGCATCGATTCCGGGTGGTCTCTTGAAACCGTAGAAGCTGCACCGGCTCAAACTTTGACTTTTGCAGACGAGAGCTGCCGCAGCTCCTTAACCAAAATCGCTGAAGCTTTTGGGATGGAATTCCGTATCGCAGGAAAAGCCATTTACCTGCAAAAAAGTGTAGGAGCAGAAACGACCTTACAATTTGAGTACGGACGTGGAAAAGGGCTATATAACCTTCAACGAAACCGTATAGACGATAAGAATGTAGTGACTCGTGTGTATGGCTTCGGAGCGAGAAAGAACATTGATCAGGATTATAGAGACGGTGCCACACGTTTAGTATTTGAAAATCGTTACTTAGATCAAAATACAGAGCTATACGGCATACGTGAAGGTTCGGTAACCTTTGAGGATATATACCCACAGCGCACCGGAACTGTCACTGCTATCGATGCGACAGAACGTAGGATTTTTAATGATGCCGACCTCAATTTTAATGTTAATGAATATCTATTGGAAGGAACCGTCGCTAAGATCGTGTTTAAGACCGGTGCTCTTGCCGGTTATGAATTTGAGATTGAATATTACCGGAACGCAGATAGTGAATTTCGTTTTAATCCTTTTGTAGAGGAAAACGGATACACTCTGCCGAATGATCTTAATTATCCTGAGGTAGGCGATGAATATACGCTAGTGGATATCAAAATGCCAGAGGCCTACATCATAGATGCCGAAACGAAACTAGAAGCACAGACACAGGAATATCTTCAAGAAAACAGCGTACCTCGTGTTATGTATGATCTTAATCTGGATGAAAAGTACGTGCGTGAGCGCGGTATTGATTTACGCGTGGGAAACATCGTGCGCGTTCTTGACGCTCAGCTAGGCGTTAATGCACAAATACGCGTTGTGGAAGTTAGCTATCCTCTGGTACGCCCTGACGCTGTTACCGCTGTTATAGCAGACAGCATACCGTATACTATTCAGGAGCGCCTTGTAGCCAATGCAGTTGACAATCGCACTGAAATAAGAGACGTAGATCGGGAACGTGTGGAACTGGCCAGACGTTCAGCTTTGCGCTTCAGAAATCTTCAGGGGCTAATATTTGATCCAGACGGATATTTTGACCCCAAGAACATCAAGCCGCTGAGTATAGAAACCCTGATGCTAAGCGTGGGTGCAAAGAGTCAGAATTTCGGTTTGATAGGTGTAAGCATTCAAGCAAATGCTGAAGGCAATGCAAATACCCTAAGCATAAGTGGTGGTCAGCTTGCACATTATGAAATTGAGATCGAAGGTTTAGGCTACGTATGGGATATTGATCCTGTAGTGTTTCCTGATCTCGATCCTGTTAAGCCTTATTATGTTTATGCAAAATGCTCGACCACTTCATTAACTGGTGAGTGGATGATTAGCGAGACGCCAAAGCGAGTTGATGAAGAAACGGGTAAATACCTTTTTAATTTAGGTGTTCTTTATCCTGTGAAGGATGATCGTCGAGATTTTGATTTCACTAACGGAATGACATTCGTCAACGGTGATACAATCACCACTGGGCGTATCAAAAGTTTAGACGGTCTAAACTTCTTTGATCTGAGTGAGGGTAAATTCAAAATAGGTAATGAAGACAGTTCTCTAGACTTTAACGTTACAGAAAAAGGCAAATTAACGCTTAAAGGTGTTTTAGTATCCAGTATGATACTTGCAGATAATGCAGCAATTGAAAACCTGACTGTTCGCAACTTGCGTACGCGCGATGAGGGTCGGCGTGTTGAGATCACAGAGGCGACGAATGCGGTAACTCTATTTGACAAGGATGGTAATTACGTTACTACTCTTGATGATCAAGTAGACGAGAATTTCGTACAACAACGTCTTGCAGGTCTCAAAGCTCGTAACCCAGACAACGAACGACAATCTACAGTTACCGGTAATGGAATGCGCACCGATGGATCAGGTATTTATATAGACGCTCCCGGGGCTTCCGGTAGAGCTTCGATCTATGCTAAATATACAGGGAATAAGAACGGGGACAGTGCGGCTATTGCAGCTTATGCTCCTACTGGAACAGGTCTGGCTGGGTTATTTATAGGAGGCCTCAAAATCATAGGTGCAAATGGTCTTTACTTAAGTAGCTCTATGCATTATAATACGCGCAGAATTTCCTCATCTGTTACACTAACAAGCCGTGATCATTTTGTGTCATGCTATAACACGCAGACTATAACAGTCTATTTACCACGAAACCCTGAAGAAGGCAGGCATATCGAAATCAGAAGAATAAACGATGCTGCCATTGAAGTGAAATCATCAGACCGCCAAATGTTACAAGCTGGTGTGGAAACAACGATCTATGTGGGTAACGGTCGAGGTGATATTGCTCACTTTACGTATGATGGCAGGTACTGGCATTATAACTATATGCCAAGATAAAACCGCAATCGGAGGAGCGGATTATAAAATAGTCCTCCAGCATTAAAAACTTTCTCACGGTATTTTAAACAAGCGCATCGAAGCGACTGGAGGACATTGCTCTTCTAGTTACTTCGATGCGTTCTTGTTTTATACCGTGAGAGCAACAAAAATAAACATTCATTAATCAAATTTTTACAGTAATGCACAAATTATTTAAATCGGCACCCTTACCGTTTCAAGGGCAGAAAAGGAATTTTGTAAACGAGTTTAGCAAAGCCTTAGAGCAATTCCCGGCTAATGCAACGTATGTAGACCTTTTTGGAGGTAGTGGCTTATTGAGTCGTGTAACTAAAGATATACACCCAGAAGCTCGTGTGATCTTTAACGACTATGATAACTTTAGCCAACGGCTTGCCGCGATACCTCAGACAAATATCCTACTTGTGAAGCTTCGCAAGTTAACAGCAACATCAGGACGTCAAATCAAAATCCCGGTGGATATAAAACGCTGTATTCTAAAAGCTGTTAAAGCTCACGAGAATAAGTTTGGGTATGTTGATTACGTTACACTTTCGAGTTCGTTACTCTTTAGCGGTAAATATGCTACCAACTTTGAAGAGTTGAGCAAACAAACGATGTATAATACAGTCAGAAAATCTGATATTGCTGAGGCAACGGGTTATCTAGATGGTCTTGAAGTGGTACGTGAGGATTACAAACAAGTGCACCAGGAATTCAAAGATGCGAATGTGGTATACTTACTTGACCCCCCATATTTGAGTACAGACACAGCCTCTTATGGCAGTGATAAGTACTGGAAACTTAAAGACTACCTCGATGTTTTAGAGTTGTTGGAAGGTTCCAAGTATTTTTACTTTACCAGTAATAAGTCTAGTATTATTGAGTTAATGGAGTGGTTTGAGACGACTACACTTGTTGATAATCCTTTTAAATGGTCTACTACAACAACAAGAGAGAACACTGTTAACTATCAGCATAAGTATGACGACATAATGATATTTAAGCAGTAAATAAAAAGCCCTTTAAACACGATTTAAAGGGCTTTTGTAATATATTGAAATGCGAAGGAAATGTACTATTCGATTTCGGATAGTGTACAAATCGATTTCGCGATTATAATTACAGAGGCAGGTTTTAAAGAACACTTTAAAATCTGTAATTAGGAAATATTCCATATATTTGTAATAAATCCTATTTATGCGAATTCCGGGAGAACATTTAAAAGGCAGAGGGGCGCAGCAAAATGTAACCAATAGATTTTCGGTACACAGCCACGAGATGCGGGATGATTTTTTAAATCACTGCAATCAGGAAGGTGACGAACCTCAAAACCTCAAAACCCTTTTTATAGATACTTTTCCAAAAACGATAGTCAATAAAGTTGAAAG
>TARA_R110002012_G_scaffold255141_1_pt1 | contig 35748 bp, 56 predicted proteins | sample TARA_R110002012 | Tara Oceans TARA_R110002012 (sample SAMEA4396515) | marine metagenome | biome: Westerlies Biome; feature: [DCM] deep chlorophyll maximum layer (ENVO:01000326); material: water (ENVO:00002006), including particulate matter (ENVO:01000060) such as... | depth 40 m
TTTGAAAAAGTTACTCAAACGCCCTGCAACGCTAGTAAATGCGTTAGTTAGTTTTTGTTTTGTTGGCGATTTTGTTTTTTGTTAAAATTTTAAATTGCTATACCTTACTTCTGTTTCTGTAAAATATATGGTAATTGAAAAATCAGTACGAATATTCGCTCCAAAGCTATTTTCACTATCTACCCAAGATATAATTTGATATTCTCCACCGCCCAAGTAATTTACATGGCTTGCCCTTTCTGAAGCCCCTGGGAAATCTGCAGAACTTGGTGCCTTTAATTTCTTTTTCACAGCATCTTCCGCATAGTTATAAGCTAAAAATTTATCTGGATGCGATATTGTATAAGAAGAATCATTGGTATCTGAATCTGAATCAGGGCTAAAAACAGAGAAAACGATAATAACTAATATCATTCCAATTATAAATGTGCCGGTGCAGCCTATACCTTTATTTTTCAAATTATTCCCACAGTGAGGACAGGTTTTAGCATTAGTACTAACATCCTGATAACATTCTTTACATTGCGTTAAAGCCATATTTATTGATTATTATATTTATAGGAAAAAATGAAGCGCAGGGTAGTTAACGATTCATATCGTAAATGAATTCAAGTTTTGTTGGCTTTATAAAACCGTCTGAATATGGCTGTTCAGTTGTAGAAGTGGAATCGACTAACTCCCCATCAATATAAAGTTTAAAATTTTGCATATCATTAACCTCGCTAATATATGCCCATGTAGATATAGTTATACATTGACAAGTCGTAGTCACGTTAGCAACTTCATCTCGAGAAGTAGAGTATGTATAATCAGTAGTAAATGGTAAATTTTCATTTTTCCATTCCTTAACTACAATTGAGTTAACCGCAATGTTCACTGTGGGGATTGAATAAACTCCATCAATTTCAATTCTCACATCAAAACTTTCAGGAATTTGTTTAGCAGAATCGTCAGATTTTTCGCAAGAACCAGTTAAAATCGCTAATAGAAATAGAGTAATAATTTTTTTCATTTTATCTTCTTTTTGAACGTTTAAAATCAATAACATTAAATATAGCTATAACATCATTTAGATGTACGTAATAATCTTCATACATAGGATTTAATGAATGAAGTTTTAACCTATGCGATTCTGTGTCATGTTCAACAACCCTTTTCACTACAATACCTCTTTCACGATGTACAATTACAAAATCCCACTGATTAATATGTAGTTTATTTACCCAATGTTGTCTTTGAATTTCTCTACATAAAATTATATCTCCATCTAATAAAGCATCTGGAGTTCTATCATCCATACTATCTCCTGAAACTTCAAAGCATATGTACTTTCCTTTATACTCCCTATCAACCTCCCAGGGATAGGTTGGCAATTCGTCTAAATATTCTTCATCACCCCAACCGGATAGAAAACCTGCCTGCGCTCTATGACTCACTATAGGAACCATTATAAAGTTCTCAAAGTCAACCCAAATAGCCTGATTTTCATTTGCAACCCCAACAGATTTATTAGTTGGGTAATTTCTTAGAAAACTATTGAGTATGTCTACTGTACTTTTTCTGGGATTTTTAGATTCTCCATTGATTATCTTTAATATCCCTGCCTCTGTTAAGGACGTGGCCTTAGCTATCTCATACGCCGTTAATCCTCTCTCTTTAATAGTTTGGAGAATTTCATTTAGTTCCATAATAGTTTAGTTAGATTCATTCTAAATTACCCAACTTTACATAATTTAACATTTATAAGTTAAGCAATACTCAATAAGTTTAGTACATTTGTATCATACAACAACAAAGATAAATTAAACGGTTCTAAAATTATGCCAAGAATAGCAACAGTATCAGAAAGTAAAATATTTGAAGCGATCTCTTATGGTTTTGGAGGCTTTAAAATTGATCACCAAGAAGATGATTTGTATAAGATCTCTTATAGACTTGAGAAGCTAGAAATATTCGCAGATTATGATAATTCAGCAATGGCCTTATCAAATATCGAGGTTAACGATTATGAAACCGACGAGCCGGACCTGACAATATATGAGGACTTACAAGAAATACTTATAGATCAGTTAAGCGATGCTTTGAGTTTTTCGGAACCATTTGAACCGACCAGAGACTTAAATATTAAAACGCAATACGGACTTAATTAATACAGCTATGAAACTCAATCTTAAAAATTTCACAGGAATCAATAAAGACGGTAATAGATACCGAATAGAAATGGAATCTATTGACAATAATTGCATTGTTGTTACAAATAGAGTTTTCTGGCCAAGTATGAATTTGTGGTTAAGAGACGGAACTATTGCTTGTGTTCCTTACTTCTCAAAAGAGCAGTATAGAGAATCTTTAAAAGAAGCATTACTAACCGTTCAGAATGAAACAGGAATACAGCTTATAAAGAACCAACCTAAAGAAATGAAACTAACTAATACAGAACCCCAAAAACTACAATTAACAGCCTAATAGGCACCCTAAACTAACTACTATGAACACTACAATTACACTTCGTCCAAAATTTGATTTATTACAGTCCTTTCACCCCGAAAGTGAACACAAACTAGCTTACGTATGGGGTTGGGACACTAACGGCAATACATACTATGGTTTATGCCCTGTAATGGACGGAGAAGTATTTGGAGAGCCTCTAACGTTCATAACAATCCCTTACAGATTCAATATTAATAATCCGTTTGCTCAATTCTGTAAAGACTTTGTAGCAGACTTTGAAAAAGCAACTTTAAAATCAGCGTAATGATTGAAGAAATCCAAGAATTGTACAGCAAGGTAAAGCCTAAGCATCCTTTCATAACAGAATTAGCAAAAGTTGTAGACCGCGCGCCCAATACAATAAGAACGCATTGGTTTTCAAATGCAAATTTCTGGAGTATTCCTTTAGAGATGCAGAAAACTGTAAAAGACTTCACCGCTAATTATGTGACTAATCAAAATAATTAACTCATTAAATCTTATACCAATGGAACAATTTTTAAATAGGCTTAATGAAAATACTTTTTCCAGTACCGAACTCCTTAAGGAATTCAACATACGTACAAATAAAAAAGATACACAATTAAATGAAGTTAATTTCATTGAATTGGTCAACAAAATTACTCTATATAATACGCTTAAGGCTCATAATATTGAGCGAAATCTAATTACTGTTGAATATGATGAAGTAGATTTTAAAGTTATTGAAGGTAAGGTATTTATAAACTCAAAGCACTTTACCAATCAATATTTTTTGACTTCTTTTTTTTTGCAACTCTTTTTATTTTAAACTAGAATATGCTATGCAAACATACTACTCGTATCACTTTCTTAAGAACGTGGATAGTGTATTAGATAGCATAAAAAAAGAAAAAAAGAAAAGGCAATCCAGAACATATCTAATGATAAATAGATTAAGCGGATATGTAAAAATAGGGAAGTCGGAAAATCCTAAATATAGAGAGTCAACTTTGCAATCTAAAGAGCCGCAAATTGATTTGATAGCAATTTTTAAGAAAGATTTAGAGAAAGAACTGCACGAGTTATTTAAATCTAAAAGGGTTAGAGGGGAATGGTTTGACTTGAATTCTCAGGAAATCGATTATATAAAACAAAAATATACAATCTAAAGGTAGCATAAGTAGAAGCAGCCATTAGAGAAATTGAAGTAATAGAGTAATGACCGATTTAGAAGTAGTGTATCACCAAGTTTTAAGGCTTTCCGCTTCGGAGCAGTCAGAACTTATACAGCGTATGAGTGCTGTAGATATGCTACCTACTAAGCCTAAAAAAGAATTTAACCTAGTAGATCACTATAAGAGTGAACTGCTTAAAAGAAAAATATTAAGAAAGTAAAACTAACTAGTCATGAAAGAATTTAAAGGAACTAAGGATTTTGAAATAAATATACAATCAGATAAAAGGGTAATTCTTAATAGCGCTTCACAAGAAGATGATGTAGATATATGGGCGTTTGATGACTTAGAAGTAGCTAATGCTAATGCTAAAATATTTAAAGCAGCTCCAGAATTATTAGAGGTATTGCAAAAAATAGACTCTCTTAATTTAGAAGAAATATATCCGGGGTTTAATGAAGAAACAGGAATATTAAAAGCAATCTCTAAAGCGCTTGATTAATGAATTACTCACACTATAAGACAGGAGAAAAAGACGGTAGAAGATTTGGCTTTGCTATGGGAGTAATAGCAGGGGTGTCTATATCTCTTTTTATCGCTTCACTATTCATATTAAACTAACTAAATACTACTAATTATGTCACAAGCATTAACTACAAAAGATTTATTCGGTCAACGTTCTATTCAAGATCGATTTGAAAAGCTATTGGGTAAAAAAGCACAAGGATTTATTTCCTCTGTTCTTCAGATAACCAATTCAAATTCTCAATTACAGAAAGCAGACCCTACAACTGTTTTAAATGCTGCTGCAACTGCCGCAAGTTTAGATCTGCCAATCAATCCTAATCTAGGTTTTAGCTGGATAGTACCGTATAAAGGTCAGGCGCAATTTCAAATGGGGTGGAAAGGATATGTACAACTTGCTTTACGCACTGGTCAGTACAAGAGAATCAACGTAACAGAAGTTTACGAAAATCAATTTAAGTCTTTCAACAGATTAACAGAGGAGCTTATAGCGGACTTTGATAAAATTGGTGAGGGGGAAATTGTCGGTTACGCCTCATATTTCTCACTACTTAACGGTATGGAAAAAATGACTTACTGGAGTAAAGAAGAAGTTATAAGTCACGCTAAAAAGTACTCGCAAGCATACAATAAAAGTTTTTCACCTTGGCAAGATAAAGATCAGTTTCACGCAATGGCTAAGAAAACAGTACTTAAAAACACCATTAGTAAATGGGGTATTATGAGTATTGAGATGCAAACAGCGCAATTAGCTGACCAAGCAGTTATTAATGAGGAAGGGCAATATAAATACGTTGATAATGTAATTAATGTAGAAGCTGACAATCAAGAGGAAGAAAGCAAAAGACTGCTAGAGTTTATTGCTAAATGCGACACGGTAGAATCCCTTACAGAACTCAAGCAAAGTTTACCAGAGGACTTATTTACACTTCACTCACAAGACTTTGAGGATGCTGAAAACGAATTATTAATCGCTGAAAAATCATAGCTATGGGAGTGCAGACAGACTTTTCAAATCAGATATTTAGATGCAGTCAATTAGGTAAACTAATGACAGGTGTTAAGCCTAATCTAACTGTAAATCAAGAGGAAACGTTAAAAGCGTATCTGGAGAAAAAAGAAATAGGCAAAATCACAGATAAACAATTAATCACTTTAGGAGATCTTATTTCTAAAAGGGATGCAAAACCAGAGCTTTCTAAAACTACTCAAAGCTATTTACAGGAATTGCATAAAGAAGCGATTTTCCATAGAAGCGATGAAATTACTTCAAGGTATTTAGATAAAGGTATTCAAGTAGAGGAGAAATCTATAACGCTTTATTCAAATGTAAACAATCAATTCTTTGTGAAAAACAGAGATCGTATAACTAATGAATTTATTACCGGAGAGCCTGACAATAAGCAGAAGCACGTAAGAGATATTAAAAGCAGCTGGACCGTTAAGACTTTTCCATTTTATGAACTCAATATACCTAATAGCGATTATGAGTGGCAGGGTAGAGGCTATATGTGGCTTACAGGTTTAAAAGAATTTGAGTTAATCTATTGTCTTGTAGATACACCTGTAAAACTGATTGAGGATGATATAAGAAAGCTTGACTGGAAATACGATGTATTTGACGGTTCGGGAATGGTACGAGAGGAGCGAATCCCTTTAGTTGTTGAAACTATATGCAATCATTTATACAGCGAAAAAGGCTTAGATAACTTCTTAGACTTTACAGGTTCGGGAATAGATAAAAAATGGTTTGTAGGTGTTTTCAAAGAAATACCAGAGGCTTTAAGAACTAAATCTTTTTTCATTGAACACGATGATTCAAAGATTGAACAATTGAAAGATCAGATTAAAATGGCTCGTGCATATATGAATGAGTTATCACTAAGAATTTTTAACGGACTTGAAAAAGTCGCATAAACCTAGATTATAAAATGGCAACAGGAACATTAAACAAAGTTATGTTAATCGGTCACACAGGTGACGATGTGAAAATCCACTATTTCGAAGGAGGTGGTTCAGTAGGGCGTTTCTCCTTAGCAACAAATGAAGAATACACAAATAAGAATACAGGAGAAAAAGTTAGCAATACAGAATGGCATAATTGCATTGTAAGAAATAAAGCTGCTGAAATTTGCGAGAAGTACTTGAAAAAGGGAGATAAGGTTTATGTGGAAGGTAAACTTAAGACTAGAAAATGGCAGGATGATTCTGGAGCAGACAGATATCAAACTGAAATATCAGTCGATGACTTCACTTTTTTGACACCCAAAAACTAAACACTAACAAACCCGATATTTTAGAAATTAATAATTTTTAGAATGGTTAGAACTGCCTAAAATGTCGGGTACTTATACTAGAGCGTTATGTGCAAAATAAAATACAAAGATCTTGTTCAATTAGGATTTGAAAGGGAGAATCTTAGCGACACAGTACATTATGAAATATATGGAACTGAAAGCTTTGTAATGACTCTTAAGCTAACTAAAAAAATATATCTCACTTGGGATTGTGAGGATAGAGAAGTGTTCTTAATCAGAGGTAATAAGGAGGGCGACATTTTAGGGAAGCACCCAGTAGTTAATACTCTGGATATTGCAAACTGGATAAGATTCTTCAAATGATAAAAATAGAGATCAAACCTTTATCAGTTAATAAGGCGTGGCAGGGCAAACGCTTTAAGACAGATGAATACAAGGTTTACGAAAGATCTTTGCTTTTTATGTTACCGAAATTAAAATTACCTGAACCGCCATTTTTGATTGAGTTTGAATTTGGATTTAGCAACGCTTCAAGCGATTGGGATAATCCTATAAAACCACTACAAGATGTTTTACAAAAGAAATACGGCTTTAACGACAAGGACGTGTTTAAAGCGATTGTAAGTAAGGAAAAGGTAAGTAAAGGCAAAGATTACCTAAAGTTTAAAATTAGCAGCCTATGAATACTTATAGAACCTCTTCGGGCGAAAGGTTTACACAAAGTCAAGTAGAAGCTAAGATACGCAAAGCAAAAGCCGAAGCATTAGAAAATCAATTCAGTGAACACGGTTATAACTTTTGCGAAGAGTGTGGGAACAACGGAAGCAATGGACGGCTAGATTGTTCCCACGATTACGCAGTGAAAAAAGCTAAAGAGGACGGAAAAACGGAGCAATGTTGGAATGTAAAAAACATTGTTATCCGGTGCAGATCGTGCCATCAAAAAAAGGATGGTCTAAACCTACGTTTCACATCAAATTAAAAACTATGACACATACAATAGCTAACAGTCAAGAGGCTAAATCAGCGTTTAAAAAACACCAATTGCATTATGATATAATTCTCGAAACTCTTGAAGAGTTCGGAATTCAAGACAGTTTACAAATTTCTAAGGAATGCATTTTAAGCTATCATCAAGTTGCAAGACGAATGGGTGAGCTACGAGATTCGGGCAAAATCTATGAGCACTCAAAGCACAAACTAGAAGGCTATAAAAGCAATCGTACTGTATGGGCATTAACTAATAATTCAAATAACTAATTCTATGAACAGTATTTCAAATCCCGTGCCAAAAATTAAAATCTGTAAAAAAACTGTTCCGGAAAATTGGAAAGATAGGGATTATTGGTCGTTTCTCAACTGGAAATATAGAATTGAAAACTACAAACGTCAGGTATGAGAAAGTCAATTTACAGCAGAGGAAAGCCGGTACTTACACCAGAGGGTTACATCTTAGTTTTTAACTATAACAATCTACCGGAAAGAGATAAAAAGGCAATCGATAACTACGAAAAGAGACAGGGAAATGGCAGAGGGTAAGAAATCATTTATGCTTTATAAAAGTTGGTTGTTTGAAATCAATAAACTTTCTAATGAGCAAGCAGGTATTTTGTTCAAAAACATTTTAAAGTATGTTAACAACGAATCTTTATCAACGGGAATGGAATCTGAAGCGACTTCACTTTTTATAAAGATGAAAGAGCAGATAGAATTTGAATGGTCAAAATTTAATCCTAAGTCAGGTAAGTATCATTGGAATTATAACGGAGGTATAACCGATGAAAATAAATCAATAAGATCTTCTACTGCTTATAAAATTTGGAGGTCAGATGTTTTTTCAAAAGATGAATATACTTGTCAAAGTTGTGGTGTATTTGGAGGTGTTTTAAATGCTCATCATATTAAGCCTTTTGCAAAATATCCGAAATTAAGAACTGAACTATCTAACGGCATTACGCTTTGTGTGGATTGCCATAAAAAAGAACATTCAAATGGCTAAGGAACTACCATATTTTAAGTTTGAGCCTAACCAATGGGAGAACGGGAATATTCAATTTTTCAATAGAGAGTTAAAAGGATTGTTTATTGATTTATGCTCAATGTATTGGTCAAGATTAGGCGATTTAGATTATGCACTTGCATTGCAAAAGCTTTGCAACGGCATTACAAATGAACTCGATTTGCTTATGCAGCGTGAAATTTTCATAGTGGAAAATGAAAAAATAGTCATTGAATTTTTAGATGAACAGCTAGAAGATTTTCAAACTACAAGCAAAAAGAGGGTCAAGGCAGCCCGTAAACGTTGGGGCGAATCCAAAAGCAATGCAAATGCATTACAAAACGAATGCAAAAGCAATGCTATAAGAGAAGAGAAGAGAAGAGGAGATAAGATAATAGAAGATAAAAAGAGAGAGAGTAATAGTCGCGCTCTTAAATTCTTAGAATTAAAATTTCCTTCAAGGTTTCAAAGCGATTTTTTAATAAAGCACAAAAGCCAAATAAAAAACTTTGAAAAATTCTGCGAAGATTTTAACGACACGGTAGATCAAGAAGGTTTGGAATTCACTGATAAAATACTTTTTGCTCGCTTGGGAAAATACGCCCGCAACTGGATTCAAAACCAATCGAAATTTGAAAAGAAGCCTTTAAACGGCAAATCAAAAACATTTGAAACAAACCGCTAGCAATGGAAGAGACAAAAAAAATAGGAAGGCGCAAGTATGATTTTTACAAGAGTTTGGATCTGGAAAATATTTCAGAAGATGCGCTAGAAAAGTTAGAAACATTCTGCAAAGGAACAACGGTATCGCAAGCTATAAAAGAAATGCAAGAATTTGAGCAAGGTATTTACAAGCCTGCAAAAATAATCGAAACTGAAAAGCCGGAGCCAAAAGAACCTTTGAAACTAACCAAAGAAAGCCTTTGGAAGCTTTTTACGGCAGCTTATAGAAAAAGTGAAGGTGTAAGCTATTCAAAAGAATATCAAAGCTTAGAAAACATTAAACCGCTTATTTATTATTTCATCGGTGACGAAGAAAATTTTAAGAAATGTAAAGCTGTTTCTCTAAAATCTGAACCAAGTCTAAAAAAAGGACTTTTGATAATTGGCGGTTATGGTAATGGCAAAACATCTGCTTTAAAGGCATTAGAAGCCTCTCTAATCGATTCAAATATAAAATTCAAGGGTTTTACTGCAAATGAAGTTGTAAACGCTTATGAGGCTTTAAATAACGAGATTGAAAAAACAGAATTTTGGGATTTGATGTGTACTGGCACAAGATATTTTGATGATGTGCTAACAGAAAGGGAGGCTAATAACTACGGAAAGGTTGATCTATTCAAAGATATTTTAGAAAAAAGGTATGCGAATAACAAGCGCACTTACATATCAATCAACTACAAAGACGGCACAAATCAAGATTTGGATGCTGGGCTTCAACAACTCGCAGAACGTTACGGTAGTAGGGTTTATGACAGGCTTTTTGCGATGTTCAATATTATAGAATTTAAAGGTAAAAGTTTTAGAAAATGAAATTATCAATTAAAGAATCAGATGCAAGAAAATTAGATTTGATCGTAGATATTATTTGCCGTCACTTCCAAATTGAAGCTAAAGAACTTTTTGAAAGTTCCAGAAAACGGGCAATAATATCAGCAAGACAATACTTTCACTACTTAGCTAGAGAATGCACGAAGATTAGTCTCGCTACAATCGGTTTATATTCTGGCAAATACAATAATATATTCGATCACGCCACTGTTCTACATTCTCACAGGCAGGTTGAGAGATACAAATCAGCTTACAAGAGAGATCGTGAGGATATAGAAACACTTGAATTAATCACAATAGAATCACTTTTTAATAATGGTTTTGATAAAGATTTTATCGATTATAAAAAAGACCTTTTAGAGAAAATAAATAGCACGATAACCTATCATAGTTTATTGAAGATTATGAAGCAGCAGGTAAATATGCTTACCAATGTTTAAATATTCAGAATTAGAAGTAAAAATACTTCAAGAGAATTACCAGAAACTAAGCAATATTGAGATAAGTAAATTAATAAATAGAACGCCTACTTCCATTAGCAAAAAGCTTAAGCACTTAAATCTAAACAGAACACCAGAGCATATTAAAGCGATAATACAAAAAGCGATAAAGCCTACGCAATTTAAAAAAGGAATCCCGCAAATAAACAGAAAAAAAATATCTGATTCCTTGAGGTTGAGATGGTCAATAGCCAGGACTTTAAACGATATGGATATAAAAAGAAACTGGTATAGAGGCAGCCATAGAGCAGGAGTTAATTCACCGTATAAAAAATAAAAGAAAACTATTTAAAACTATTAATATGAAAGCAATAGAAAAACTTAATTACAATGATTTGTCTTTTTTCGCAGGTATCGATACAATAGATGCTAAGTGGTTTATTTGGGAGAAATTGAATCTAAAGGACAAAACTGAAAAAGGTTATCCAAAGGTAAATTTAACCGACGAAATCAAAGTTTCTGACTACAACTTTAGCATAAGGAGCAACTCTAATTTAGATGGTAAAAGTCAATTCGAATACTTATTTAAGTATTACAGTACCATAACAGATAAACAGAAATTAAGATTTTTCGCAGAAAGCAAGGTGTTCACTAAAGCTTTGTGTTTTACGGGATCTCATTCTATTTTAAATAAGATACTAGAAAGATCTGCTTACAGGAAGTTGCAGGAAAGATGGCTTTTAGATAACTGCTTTTGTAAAAAAGTTTATAGTAAGAAAACCATAGCTTTTATAATCAAGAATGAATGGGCTGAAAATTACTTATTAAGCAATGGAGTTAGAATTGAAGACATTGATAGGAATTGTAAGGAACTAAAAGCAGCTTAGTTATGAAAACAATATTTAATTCAGAATTTTTCCCAACTCCGGAAGCTGTAATTGAGGATATGCTTTTTGGTGTTGATATTCAAGATAAAGTTTTCCTTGAGCCATCAGCCGGTAGCGGTCATATAGTTGAAGTCTTAAACGAACGAGGAGCTAAACAAGTATTGGCATTTGAAGAACTTGAAGATCTTAGAGCAATACTAAGTTCTAAATGTAAAGTGATAGGCGAGGATTTCCTGCAATGCAAGCCAGAGCAGATAAGTCACGTTCATTACATCATTATGAATCCACCTTTTAGCAATGCAGATAGGCACATTCTTAAAGCTTATGAAGTAGCACCGGAAGGATGCCAGATAATAGCATTATGCAACTGGGAAACTATCAATACAGCATACACTCGAAAAAGAGTGCAGTTAGAGAAGTTAATTGAAAATTATGGAAGTGCAACAAATTTAGGACCTGTGTTTTCTGAAGCAGAACGCACTACTGGAATTGACATAGGACTAATAAAATTAATTAAACCGGTTATTTCAGATCAAACAAAATTTGAAGGCTTTTATCTGGATGCAGATGAAGAATTTGGAGGTCAAGAAGGTTTGCTGCCTCATAATGAAGTAAGGGAAATAGTAATGCGCTATGTAGGTGCTCTCAAAGCTTTTGATGAATTTAAAGAATCTGCAGAATACCTAAACAGACACATTAAGCCTGTAGGAATGGGTGATCAAATAGGAATTGCAATCAACTACAAGAAAACCACTATGGATAAAGAGGAATTTTCTAAAGAATTGCAAAAGAAAAGTTGGGAGTGGATAATCGGAAAACTCAAAATTAAAAGGTTCGTGACGTCAAAGGTAATGGAGGACATCAACAAATTTGTAGAGCAGCAAACACATATTCCTTTCACGCAAAAGAACATTTACCAAATGATGGATATGATTGTTCAGACACGTGGACAAACGATGGATAAAGCCATTATAGAGGCTTTTGATAAAATAACAGGCTACCATCACGACAACAGATATTCATTACCGGGATGGAAAACGAACAAACATTATTTAGTTGGTGAGAAATTCATTTTCCCATATATGGTAAAAGTAGGATGGCACGGTGAAGTTAGTTCAGACTGGCAAGCAGATAATAAGATGGATGACATCAATAAAGTGCTTTGTTATCTCACAGGTAAAAGTTGGGATAATATGTCCACCTACTACAATAGGTTAAATCAAAAAGACGAAAAACCTACGTGGGGCCAATGGAATGACTGGGATTTCTTTGAGTTCAAATGCTACAAAAAAGGAACGGTTCATTTCAAATTTAAAGAGCGCGATGTATGGGCTTTGTTTAACCAACGTGTTGCGAAAATTAAAGGATATCCGCTTCCTGAAAAACTTTAACAAAAGCTATCGAAATTAGCTAAATTTAATTTATAATGATTCTAAATAATTTCGTAAATTCGTAGTAGTTAGTTAGTTGTTCCGTTAATGAAAGAGAATCTATAATAGCCGTTATAGTAGATAGTTGTGATGCTTAAGTTAAAGTGAATTTGTTAGCGGAAGTAAAACAAAAACATATGTTCACAAATCACAATAAGGCTGGCTTTCCGGTAAAAGTAACCGGAAATGGGGGAATAGCTTAACAGGTAGAGTAATGGTCTCCAAAACCATTGGTAGAGGTTCGAGTCCTTTTTCCTTCGCAAAAATCCGACAAGGTTATAAATCCCCATCTAAAAAGGCATAAGATGAAATAAACTTAGTTAGTCGTACAGGTGGGGTTATTAAAAGAAAGATGAGTCCAGAACATTACAAAACAAATAAAGGCTTTGATGTAATAGATTTTGCACAGGCATACGATCTAAACTTTCAAAGAGGCAGCGCAGTAAAATATATTGCACGAGCCGGTAAGAAAGACCCATCAAAAGAGAAAGAGGATTTATTGAAAGCAATTGATTTTTTAACTAGAGAAATTGAGAAGTTATGAATGTAGAAAATATAAGTTTCGAAAAATTGAATCCTGGTGAAAAATTACCTAAATCAAAGTATAAAGGGGTTTATGCACATTTATCAGATGGTAAGTATATAAACTGGGTTGCTATTAAAAAATACAAAGGTAAACAGTATAGGAAAACTCAGAGCACAGAAAGAGCGGCGGCATTATCTTATGATAAGATGTGTTTGTCTTTCGGGTTAGAGCCTGTAAATATTTTAGTGCGTAAATGAACCTTAGCTTATGCGAGACCGTTACAGACTTAAAAAAGGCAATAAAAAGCCATACAGATATAGTTAACGGAAACAGCAGCGAGAGTGTAAAGCAGCCTTATAGAGATAGGCTAGAGAAACTAAATGAACTTAAATAAAATGAAAGATAATACTATAAAAGTAACCAAAATTAAATGCGACTGTAAAAAACATAGTATAGAAACTAATTACGGATTTAGAATATGTACAAAGCGCGGAAACGAATTTGACGATTAGTATAAAATAGTTAATTATGAAGAAATTATACTTATTGTATGATTACGATGTTATTTATGAAGAAATATTATTACATAAATCTTTATGTCATTTATTAGGCTTTATTTATGTATTCTTCTTTTTTAACAAAAGTAATCGTGATTTTAGGGTGTTTGATAATTAGCCAATGAATAACCCTAGATCACTAACAGCAGCAGCTAACTTTTATAAAAGCGCATTAGATCAAAACAAAGACAAAGATTGTAACTGTTGGCTTAACAACAATAAATGTAAATGTGATGATTAACCTATCCAATACAACCACAGATCAACTATACAGGTATAACCCAATAACAGGTTATATGTATTTAGGCTTAAAATCTGAAGAAAACCCTATGCGTGAATCTAGAGCAGATAGAAGAAAGCGAACCAGAACTTAAAAAGTTTATATAATGATTAACCCTTACAGAGACCTAGACAATTTCATATCTAGTGAGATAAACAGAAACTTCTCAATATCTCAAAGCGAAATAGAAACGCCAGGAGCAAGATCATTTGTACAACGGTACTATGCAAGAGTTTGAGGAATTTGTAATAATTGATAATGAAAAGAAACGATGGCTTACACACCAGAAGAGAAAGAAGAAATATTCGATAGAGTATTTGAGGGAATAGCAGAAGATGGAGAAAGCTTAAGGTCTGTTTTGCAAAGACACGATATGCCGACTATGAAAACATTTTATGAATGGTTGGATAATGATGATGAAAAAGTAAAGCAATACGCGCGCGCATGTGAAATACGCGCAGATAAAATGTTTGACGAGATTATTGATATAGCGGATGAAAATAACGCTGATATAAGCATAGGAGATGACGGCCAAATAAAAATGAATGGTGATGTGGTTCAGCGGTCAAGACTTAAAATAGATGCTCGTAAATGGGCTTTATCTAAAATGCAGCCTAAGAAGTACGGCGATAAGATAGACCTTAACCATAACCTTACAGGAGAAGTAAACATAAAGCCAGCCGAATGGGTCAGTCCACCGAAGCAGTAAAGCTAAACCCTAAATTTAAACCGCTCTATCTAAGTGATAAGCGGTATTTTATTTTAACTGGGGGTCGTGGTTCTGGTAAGTCTTTTACTGTATATGATTATCTGGTTAGGCTTACGTATGAAAAGGGTCACGGCATATTGTTTACTAGGTACACAATGACATCTGCTCAAAAGACAATTATACCATTATTTACTAAAACGATAAGTGCATTAGGTGTTGCTGCAGATTTTCATATTACGCAGGAAAAAGTAATAAACAAGCGCACCGGATCATTCCTTTATTTTTCTGGTATAAAAACTTCAAGTGGAGATCAAACAGCAAATCTTAAATCACTACCAAATATAGATACATGGGTAATAGAAGAGGGAGAGGATTACAACGACGAAGCGAGCTTCATAGACATAGACGACAGTATCAGGACAAGCCAAACACAGAACAGAGTGATTTGGATTCAAAACCCGTCTTACGCTCCCGAAAGCATAATCTATAAACGATTCTTTGAAGGGTATGAGCAAACAGCTACTATTGAGGCTTTAGGGGTTAAATGGGATTATGAAACAACTTCTCACCCAGATGTAGAGCACATACACACAACTTACCACGATAACAGAGAATATTTAGATGAAGATAAGGTTGCTCAATGGGATGCGATAGCAATAAAGAACCCAGACTTTTACAGACATAAATACATAGGCGGTTGGATTAAAGATAAAGAGGGGGCCATCTTCCAGAAATCAGAATTAGATTACTTCGCTTTAGAAGATCTTAATATGCATAACGCTGAAGCGGTTGTTTCATTTATAGATGTCGCAGACAGAGGTACAGACAGCCTTAGTATGCCTATAGGTGTTCTAATCAAAGATGAACTATTCATAGTTGACTGGTACTTTACCCAAGAGAATCAAGATATTACAGCTCCTGAAATAGGTTATATGTGCAAACGTTGGGGAATAGAGCATTTAGCCGTTGAGATTAACGGAGTAGGTAAAGGGTTTTACGAAAACTTAACCACCTATGTAGGCTGCCAGACTTACGAGATTAGCCAACAAGCAAATAAGCACAGTAGAATACTTCAAAATAGCGGGTTTGTACGCAATTACTTGCGCTTTAGAAACGATTATGAAGCAGGAAGCCACTACGATGAAGCAATGCGTGAGTTATACGCTTACAACAGGGATGATAAGCAGAATCGTAAAGGAGGGTTAAACGATGATGCGCCGGATGGTATTACAGGTTTGTGGCTAGTATTGAATGATCTATTTAGCGGTAGGTGGCTTTAAAACCATTTAAAAATATTATTTAGAAACATTATAAATAACGAAATAATTTGTATATTGCCTAATATTTTATTATGGGTAAGACACATAGAAATATTTGTGGTTGTGGAAAAGGTCGATTCATAGGCGAGAACGTTATGAGTGGAAATATCCCTTGTGGCAGTTGTAGACAGATGAATGAGATTAAAGACGGTGATACCGTTAAAACCTATCCAAACAAACTTTCTCACTCTTACCAAGAGCGTATAAGCGCTAAAACAATAAAAAAGTAAGGCGCACCGGCGTAAACAATTATCTGAGTTTAGTAATAAATCGACAAGGTATTAAATGGGAGCGAGACCGCACAGGTGATATGTGGATGGCTCTTGGTTCTGGTGATCCTGATTGGGAGTTAGGCAATAAGCTTAATGCTCTGCTTGGCAACCCCGTTGCATTCCGTTGCGTTGATTTAATAAGCCAGTTATTTAGCCAAGTAAACTTTCAAATAGAAGGGCAGGATGCAGACAATGATCCGCTTATTAAAAGGCTAAACAATCCTAATCTCTTTCAATCAAAACAGGACTTTTTAAGGGAGTATATATTCTTTAAATACGCTTATGGCTGGGTGTTTCAAAAGCCTATTAAGCCTGTTGGCGTTAAAGAGATCAGTGCTATATATAATCTAAACCCTGATAAAGTTACATACCACAAGGAGTTTGCAACTCGCTTAGTATTTGAAAAGAACCAAACGGCAGAATTGCTAAAAAACAAATTCAAATACGAAGAAGCAACTCAACAAACAGAGTTTTCTTTAGAAGAGATTATACCCTTCTTTGACATTGCTAATGGTTTAAGTGATGATTTCTTGCTTAAAGCACCTAGCAGACTACACCCAATACAAAAGAACATCAAGAACATTGATATAGCCTTAACCGCAGAAAACAATGCTATTCGTAAGGCAGGGCGTTTTATTTTTTCCGCAGGAAGAAAGGGTGATATGGTTGGTCGTGCAATGGATCCTAAAGATAAAACTAACATTGAAAGTAATTTCAGTAAATACGGAAACGCTAACATCAATAGCGATGTAATAATTACAAATGCTTTCTTAGATCAGCACAGTATGCATATCCCTATGAATCAATTAGGGATTCCAGAAAGCGTAAAGCATAACGCTAAAATGATAATGGCAACTTTCGGGGTGCCTCGTGAAATGTTCAATCTGGACGATAGCGGTGGAAAGTATGACAGCGTAGAGCAGGCACCAATTCAGCTTATACAGAACGTAGTACAAAACCAAATAGACGATTACTGTAATAGTTTGACGTCTTATTTTGGATTAGCTAAACCTCTTACAGGAACGTTACAGCATTTAAGTGTAATGCAGTACATCGAGGATAAGAAAGCGGAGAAGTTCGCTAAAATGAGCCTTGCAATAAGAAACCTTAAAGATTCAGGAGTTGACTATATCAAGCTTGCTGAACAACTAGGAATAACATTAGATCAATAGTTATGGAAAAGATTACAAAAAGCCGTGACACTATTGTAAAGGAAGTAGGAGACAAAGGTCTTGTTACTTTGCAAATAAGTCAACACAACAAGTTCGATAGCGACGACGATAGAATGATGAATGGTGCTTTTGTTTACACATTTAAACACGGTAAGCAAGTGCATTTATTAGATCATAAGGTGGGTACAAGTACGCTCGTAGGTTTACCGGTCCGCAAAGATTCAGAAAACCTAGTAATTGACAGTCAGTTAAACCTTGATAAGGTTGTCGCTAGAGAGTTATTAAGTGATTATAAGTTCGGGTTAAAACACGACAGAAGCCTGCAGCATTCGCAAGGTTTTATTCCTGTTAAAGATAAATACAAAAAGAATGAAAAGGGAGGCTTTGACTTTTACGAGGTCAATATGAAGGAATATAGCACAGTTGTTTTTGGTGCTGAATCTGATACTCCTATACACGCCATTAAAGATGATAAGACGGCTTTATGGTATGTAGATATGTTAGAGAAAAGATGTGCATTTGGTTTTCTTACTGATGAAAAAGGTAAGGAGATTGAAAACCACATTTTAAAAATAAAATCATTGCTTAATGATGCTTCTAACGAAAGTCAGAGTAATGGTACAACCGAAGCCGCTAAAAGCACTTCACACTATTTAATGTTTAATTTCAAAAACGTGTAAAATGACACAAGAAGAAGCAAACGCTAAAGCGGCAGCCTTTGAGAAAAGCCTCAATGATGCTAACGCAGCAATTAGCAAAGCGGCTACGAAAGAAGAAGTAGAAGCCGTTCAAAAGTCTATAACAGGGCTAAAAGAGGAATTCTCTGGATTCGCTAAATCTGAAAAGATGGTCGAGTTAGAGAACCTAGTTAAAGAACAAGCAGAAAGCCTAAAAGAGCAAGGAGAAGCCTTGACTTCAATTAAAATGGGAGGTAAAAACTTTGAAAACAACTTTTATCAAAAGGTAAATACTTTTGTTAAAGATAACTTCGAGAAGATTAAATCTTTAAAATCACAAGGCCACGGTCTTGTAGAGATGGAAGTTAAAGCAGTTGGCGATATTACAACCGGCAGCGCGACTAACCCTGATGGAATACCGGAACTTGTAGGTATTCAGCAAGCAGGAGCAAGCAACGTTAACCTAAGAGGTACATTTGTGGAATCTCTTACAAACAACGTTAATACTTCATTAGCTGCATACCCATACACAGAGACATTGCCAAAGGATGGTGATTTCGCATTTGTAGCCGAAGGAACTGCTAAGCCACAGATTGATTTTAAAATTGAAACTCGTTACGCAAACCCTGTTAAAATCGCAGCTTGGGTACGTTTGACTGATGAATCTGTACAAGACATTCCTGGGCTTCAATCTATCGCACGTGATTACTTACGTAAGAAGCACGATATTAAGAAGCAGCAAGGTTTATTATTTGGTGACGGTATCGCTCCTAATCCAAAAGGTGCTACTCTATACGGGCGTACATTCGTTGCAGGAGATATGGCTACAAGCGTTACTAATCCTAACATGATGGACATCATAAATGCAGCAGCAACAGACGTACACGTTACGCATAACTATGAGGATGAAATGCAGTATATGCCATCTTTAGTGGTTCTTAATCCTGTAGATTTCTTCTTGCAGTTTGTAAGTGCTAAAGACGGTGAAGGTAAGCCGTTATACCCTACAGCTTCACTTTACAATACAGTGAATATTGGAGGTATGACTATTATACCAGACCGTGTCATTCCAGCAGGGAAGATTTTTGTTGCTGATATGAGTAAATACAACACTACTAACTATGTAGGTTACACAGTTAAAATAGGTTGGATTAACGACGACTTCATCAAGAATCAATTTGTGATGTTAGCAGAATCTAGATTCCACGCTTTCGTTAAGAAATTAGACGAGCAAGCATTTATCTATGATGACATTGCTACCATTAAGGATGCAATTGATGCAGCAAACGCAGCTTAATTATGAAGTACGAGGTAATAGCTAAAAAATGGGGGAAATACTCAAAAGGTGATGTGATAGATGGGATGCACGCTTCTACAGCGAAAGGACCACTTAACGCAAAGCGGATTAAAGAAGTATCTAAACCAGAGGCTAAATCTAAAAATAAGTAAGAACCAATGATTCTAAAGCTTGAATATTTCGAAAATGGACGGTATAAGATACCCGGAGCAAAAGCAACAGCAAATGGTGCTGATCGCCTCGTGCTTATTACTGAAAGTTTAGAAGCATTTGAGAAAAGAATCTTAATCGATGGTCTAGGAGTTGTTTTGTACAATGAGGTTTTAGTAGCATTAAAGGACTTAGAAAACGCCAGTCAACCGCTGCAAGACCTTATCAAAGGTAAAAACTACGAATACAACGGAATGAATGTAAATTGGGAGGGGTTGCAAGGAAGTGATTCCCTCCTAGTTTCATTTGCTTATTCTCAATGGGTGTTAGAAGCGCAGGATATATTAACCACTTTTGGAACACAACAACCGGAAGCAATTAATAGTACTGAAGTTTCAGCACAGCCAAGATTTGCAAGTGCTTACAATGAGTTTTTCAATAAATATCAAGGTGTAGAAGAATTACCTAGAGTGATTCATAGAAGCGCAGGGGTAGGGATTGACTGGTATGGCTCACGTAAACCAAACAGAACGTTAATGCAGTTTTTACAAGAGAACGCAATCGACTATCCAGATGCAGTCTTTACAATGAAAGAACCTGTTAACTCTTGGGGAATATGATAGTCTTTGAGGATAGAATAGAGGATTTAATCAACCTGATACCAAATATTAATGGCTTTAAAACGCATTTCTATTGGGGTAAAGATGGTAAAGATGTAAACCGCTATCTAGTTTCAAATGATTCTCCATACCCATTTGTATTTCTAACACAAGGAACAGAGCGAGGCGATGTTTCTGCAAAAGAAGTATTAAGAGATTGTAGATTTATTTTAGCCTGTCAGGAGTTTGACTTAGATAAAATGAACGATCAAAGGTTGTTAGATTCATATAAAGACTTCTTAAATCCTTTAGCGGCTTATATGTTAGAATTATTCGATGTTTCTACAATAAGCAGAATTAATGAAGGTAAATATCGATTAAAGAGAGTGCCAAATTATTCTGAAAGCAATGAAAATCCTCAAATTGATAAGTGGGATGTAATTGTTTTGGAATTAGAATTAGTATTAAATAATAACTGTTTAAAACCTATAGTATGGGAATAAAGAAAACAGAAACTGATAAGGAATTAAAGCCAGTTTTGAAGTCTTATGAAGCTTTAGAAACTAAAAATATAGGTTCTAATCCAGACGGTACAGCAAAGATAAAATTAACCAAAGGTCAACCGGTACAGCTTACAAAAAAGCAAGCCGAAACATACCTTAAATTAAACCTTATTAAATAATGGCAACAATAGGAGAAGCTATAAACAGCGGCTTATGTGCTTTACAAAATGTTTTAGGGAGTGAAATCTCTAAAGGATGCGTTACACAGATCAAAGCTGCAAAATCTATTTGGGCTATCGCTCCAGGCGAAAAGTTCAACGTAGGGGAGACATTTGAAAGCGAGAAAGACCGACTTATTAAAGCCGGAAAGCTTTTAATCTTTAGAGGTGTGAATACTTTTGAAGAAAATGGAAGTGAAGATGCTAGTGAGACATTAGCAGACGACACGCAATTAATTACTAATGAAGGTAAGTACAAGTTTACTGCAACCTTCACGAATGGCTTATTTTTCAACGCTGCTTTACACTCAATAAAAGGGTTCCGTAATTGGAATATTCTTTTAGTTGACGGAACAGGTATCTACGGTACAAAAACCACTAACGGAAGTTTGACAGGTTTTACTACTGGTATGATTCAGCCTGCTAAATTAGCTATCGGAACAAATGCAGCTGCTCAAAAAGAGGGGTTACAGTTTCAGTTCTTAGAACGTGAAGAATTAGACAAAGACTATGCTTTTATTGCAGATTCTACACTTAGAAAGCAAAAAGGTGTAACTCAAATCAATCTAAGCTATGTAAATGCTCCAAGTGATGGTGATACTACCTTAACGGTTAAAGCTACATTAGCGCAGGACGGATCAGTTGCATTTGGAGGATCTACGTTTTCAGATTTCCTATTTACAGTAGGAGGTACAACTTCAAACCCAACAGCAGGAGATGACAGCGCAAAAACAGGTACTTATGTACTTACTGTGCCTAGTCTTTCTACAGGTAATGAAGTTGCATTAAAACTGTTTAAGGAAAATGCAAGTGTTATTGTGGGTCCAGATGGTGACTATTACAAATCAAATTTGCTCACTACTACGGTGGTAGCGTAAAACTATAAAAAGCCCTGCTTATTGGGTAGGGCTTTTTTAATTAATAAAACAAGATGAAAAAATTTAGAAAGAAACTAGTAGTTACCGAAGCTATTCAATATGAATGGAACAACAGAGATAAAGTTTTAGAGTTTATTAATGGAAAAACTAAAAACGGAGATATTAATTTTGAGACGGCTTGGGCTTCAGAAGATAAAATAGTTATAAAAACTTTAGAAGGAGATATAACCGCTTCAATAAACGATTTTATAATTAAAGGCGGTCACGGTGAATTTTTCTCTTGCAAGCCAGATATATTCTTTAAAACCTATGAATTAGTTCTAGATTAAAGTATTATGGCAACATCGGGAATGTTAGACAGCGTTTTTAATAGCCTAGATGAAACCAAACGTTCATTAGAAGATCAGGCACTTAAAATAGTTGCTGAAATTCAAGAAATAATTATTGATTACAACAGGGAAAGACAACTGTTTGACAAAGGTATCGATTCTAAGGGATCTCTTCTAAAAGCCTACAAACCGTTTACCATTGCCCTAAAAAAGCAGAAAGGCGAAGTGTACAACCGTACCACTCTACTCGACACAGAAGATTTTTATAAAGGCTTCTACCTAACTGCAAAGAATGGAACGTTTGAGATTAACTCAAGCGATGATAAAACACCGGCACTTAAGAAAAAGTACGGAGCAGACATATTCGGATTAATCCCAGACAATGAGGGGAAAGTAAACTTTGAAGAAATATACCCACGATTACTAGAATGGATAATAAACAACTTACACCTATAAGACTATATACTAACTGCGATGAACTCCCTATGTGGAATTTTGAGCAAGTAAGAAAAACAGGTGATTTAAAATGGTTGGTTTATTTGTTTGATGGATTTGGAGAAGTTGAAGTTCCAGAAGATGCGCCAATGGTTTGGGATAACATTCTTAGCCAGTACTCAGAATTGACGGCAAACAACGAAACGATACAATACTTTGAATTATTAGCCGATCAGAGCGATTTACAGACACGTTTAGAATTTGGCGCAATACTTCTACAAAATGTAGCAGAACGATGGCATTTAATGCCTAAGTATATACAAGAGGGTTATGTAGATGCTCTAAAAGATCATAGATTCTATTTAGACACTCGAAAACCTTTAGATAAAGAATTAGAACGGCTTTTCAGACAGCTTAAAGCGGTTGAAATGAAGCTTAAGCAGTTTAATGGGGAAAAGGAAGTATTTGAAAAGAAACGACCTGAAACAGATTTGATTGAAGTTAAGGTGAAGATTCAAAGAATTATTAAGATGTCTATTGATTTGAAAAAGGTATCAATAAAAGAGTGGTTACTAACCATAACCGATGCAATAAACAGCGTAAAATCTAGTAAAAATGGCTAAGAATCAGTTTCAAGATGCAATTGAAAAAGCAGGCTTAACGCTCCAAGAAATTGAGAAGCGTTGGATTTCTATTGATGAGAAGATACTACAGGCAAGTAAATCAGCCTCAAAACTAGGTAAAACTGATTTTAATAGCGCTCAACCTAAAGACCTTAATGACAGACTTCAAAAAAACGCTACTTATCGCAAGCAAGTTAATGCTGAAATGAAAGAGCAAGAGCGACTAAACAAAGCTTTGGCCGCAGCACAAGCAAAGTTTTATTCTACACAATCGGGAACTAACAGACAGCTTCAACAAACAAGATTTGAGACTAATCAGTTAAACGCAAAGTATCGAGAACAAGCGATTTTATCGTCCAAATTAGCAGACGAATATCAAAAACAATCTACTAGGCTAAATATGCTTAGAAGAGAAGCGAAAGCTGCGGCTGCTCAATACGGTGTTAATAGTAAAGAGGCTAAAAACTTAATACGTGATGTAAATAAATTAGACGCTTCACTTAAAAAAGTTGATGCCGCAGTAGGTCAACATCAAAGAAGTGTAGGTAATTACGGTAAAGCTTGGCAGGGAGTCGGTAAATTGATGGGTGCTGCCGTTGGTGCCTTTGGGGTTTATTCCGCAATGCAAATTGGGCGTGAGATTTACGCAGAGATAAAAGCAATAGACGGATTAAATAAGGCTTTAAAGCAAGTAACAGAAACAACAGAAAGCTATAATCAAGCGAAGGGATTTTTAGGAGATTTATCGCAAGAAACGGGAGTTCAAATTAAAGAGCTTACAGGAGCGTATCTTTCTTTTTATGCAGCTGCCAAAAACACAAATTTAACTCTTGAAGAAACGCAAGATATATTTAGGCAAACCGCTAAAGCTGGTGCTACATTAGGCTTAAGTACAGAGCAGGTTGAGGGAGCGCTAAGGGCGTTAGAGCAGATGCTTTCAAAAGGGAAGGTTCAAGCGGAAGAGATACGAGGGCAATTAGGTGAGCGTTTGCCGGGTGCTTTTCAGATACTTGCGCGCTCTATAGGTGTATCTACAGCTGAACTTGACGATATGCTTAAGAAAGGCGAAGTGATAGCGGATGAAGTTTTACCTCGATTCGCTAGAGAATTAGAAAAAACCTTCTCACTAGATAAGATTGATAAAGTAAACACTTTAGCTGCTGCTGAAGGTAGATTAAGTACTGAATGGACGCGATTTGTTGAGACTTTAAGTAATGAGGACGGAGCCGTAACAGGTTTCTTAACTGGAACTCTAGAACTCGTAACAGGCATAGTATCTGAACTTAGAAAGCTTAATGAAGATTTAGCACCTAAGAGTACCTCTAGAGTTTTCGATGAAACCATAGCAAAATACAAAGAGTTAGGCGAAGCGGGAAAGGAAGAGGCAATGAACCAAAAAAGAAACTCCGAACAAGCTATAAAAGATGCTAAAAACCTTCAAGTTATTCTTGAAGAAAGAAAAAATAAGCTAGAAGAGGAGAGTGGATGGTTTCAAAACAATTTCGGTAAAACCAAAAAAGAATATAAAGATTTAGAGGATTCTATTTACAATAATAATGCAAAAATAGCCGTCCAAAACGGACTATTACAAGCAGCTACAGAATACCTAGGTCTAAACACAAAAGAGGTTGAAGGAAATTCAAAAGCTGAAGATGAAAACAACGATAAAAAGAAAAAAGGCATTATTGCGCTACAGGGATCTATCGGTGCAATGGAGGCTGTTATATCTAAACTTGAAGAAGAACAGAGCAAACTAGCAACTAACGGTAAAGAATGGAGTGAATATGCGGGTCAAATAAACAAAGCTAAAGATGCTCTTCAAAAAATCAAAACAGAATACGAAGGTATAGAGGTTCTATTTGAACAGGAAGGAGTGAAAGACTTTGATCCGTTCGACTATGATTTAATGGATGAAAGCCAGAAAAGGGCGTTAAAGCAGGTTCAAGATAATGCTAAAGCTGCTACAAACTTACTTTCAGACGAATATGAAAAGCGACTTTCAACATTAGAGCAGTTCGAGAAACGAAAAGAAGATGTTTTAAGAGATGCTGCAAGGCTTGAATTTGATATACGTAGAGATGCTTTTGAAAAGATAGCTGACACAGGGCAAGGGTTTTTTCAAATTGAAATTGATAGGTATGATCAGCAAATTGATGCATTAAATGAGAACTATGATGCTCAAATCGAAGCAGCAGAAGGCAATGAAAAACAACAACAAGCCTTAAGGGATGAAAAGCTACTAAAAGAGCAGGAGTTAGAGAGGAAGAAAGAAGAAGCAGAGAAAAACGCATTTCTTTTCTCTCAAGGGTTAGCGTTAGCGCAAATAGGAATTGATTTAGCCAGAACAATATCAGCTATACAAGTTGCAGCAACAGCAATGGATGCGCTTACGCCATTTGCATTTGGAGCAACAGGCACAACTTACAGAGCAGCTAATATACCTGTAGCTATAGGAACTGCCGCCGCGCAAACAGCATTAATCGCTGCGCAAACAATACCGGCATTAGAGCAAGGAGATACAACCGGAAAACACGAGGGCCAAGTGATGATTAACGATGCTAAGGGCGCAAAGTTTAGAGAGATTGTACAGCGCACAAGCGGACAAATGGAGGTTTATTCTGGTCGTAACGTGGTTATTGATAAGAAGCGAGGCGATAAGGTATATAAAGCGGGACAAGCCCCAGGCGGTTTTGATTATAATGATTTGGTAAACGCTTCAATCAATATGAGTTTAGCAGATCAATATGGTCGTATGAGTCAAGCGGAAGCAGTACAAACATTTGATTTTTCCGCAATGGAAAGTATGATGGATAGAAAACTAAGTGAATTTACTAAGGCTGTAAAAACAAACAAAACCGTGGTTAATGTTCCAGATTCAGGTGCCTCATTTGCAAAAGCTATGCGCCTTAACAAAATAATTAATAAATAATGCTAGACAATCGCAATAGAATCATATTTGAATCTACTCTAGGCAAAAGGGAGTTTATTCACGATCCGGTTGGATGGGATGAATTAGACACAACAGTAGGTCGAAGCAATACAACTCACGGAATATTCACAACCATAAGTCAAAACCTAGAGTTTGTATTTGAAGCCAGAGAATATCTAGTAGATCTTTATTTATTAGAAGGAGTACAGGCAAAGTGTAAAATGACCCGTCAAAAAAGAGATTCCTTTAACGACAATTGGAAAACTATTGATGATGGTGATTTAGATTTTAGCCAGTTCAAATGGAATAAAGAAAGCTGCACGCTTGATTTTATAGAGAATGGATTCAGTGAGAAATTTGACAACTATAAAAAAGAAGAGTTTGAAATTGATCGTTTAGATGATATTGATGGCAATATACTAAAGCCTTTAGCTAAACAGGATCTAGTAATAAGCGGTCGAAGAATATTTTTGAAATCTGCCTTGTATGTAGAAGATGGGGCTATTGCTGATTTTGACAATTTAAGCAATCGAAATAATTATGAGAGTAGGGTAATACCTCTAAATATTGATTATAAATCAGATGAAAATATAGTCATTCCTACTTCAAGAGACTTCTCGGAAAGCAATCAAAACTACGGTGATGGTTTTGCTGGGAATATGTTCTACTTAAATGCAGACAGAGATAGGACAATTGTATTAAACGGTACAATTTCAGGCAGACACGTTGGGGCCACAAGCACAGAGTTTTTCAGATTCTCATTGATTAGATATAAGAAGGACAGCGAAGGGGTTTACAAAAGGTTAGAAGTTATTAATCTCGTAACTAAAAACACTCCTAATACTTCTATAAGCTACACCTTTAATAATTATGTGATTAATGTTGAAGAGGGCGAAAGTTACGCATTAGGAGCAAGTATATTTTCGGGTGGTAGGTCAACTATTGTATTTAATAGTTCAAGAATAGAAATAACCGAAGATTCAGCATTTAGAGAAACCTCGAATAAGGCGATTAAAGCTTTTGATCTAGGTCAAAGACTTACACATATCATAGATGTAAACGCAGAGTTTAAAAGTGACTTATTGCAAAATGAGTTCTCCGGATTATTATTTGCTTCTGGGGCCACGATAAGAAATGTAAAGATTGAGGATGAATCAGGTAATGAAAGTATAGCACCATTACTTACAACATCTTTTGAGGACTTCTACGATGCTATTAATGTTATTACTCCAATAGCTTATGATGTGTACAAGGAGAGCGGTAAAAACATAGTTAGGATTGAAAGCATTGATTATTTCTTTAACCCTAAACCATTTGTAAAAGTTGGTAGGGTAGCAGATATAGAAAATGAAATTGATCCGGACTGGGTTTATTCTGCTATTGATATTGGTTACGAGAATTCAGGAGATATAGAAGGAGTTTACGGACTTCGGGCAACGCATACGGTTAATTCCTATACACTTCCTATTGATCGAGTAGATAATGTTTATGAAGTCGTTACAGAATATAGAACAGACCCTAACGAGATTGAGGATTGTCGAAGAATACAATTTGAAGATTACCCGGAGCGCGATACTAAATACGATAAAGACGTTTTTATAATCGATGCTGAAATACTAATCGGTAAGTGGAATGTAAGACGAAATCAAAGAGACTTTTTAGAGGTTAAAGGTGTATTTAGTCCAGAGACAACCTTTAACAATCGGTTAAGTCCTGCAAACTGCTTGCTTCGTCACGCTAAAGTATTCAAATCAGGTATGCAGTTAGATTATTTCAACAATAAGAAGTTAAGGTATGCGAGCACCACAGGACAAAATAATAAGCTAATCACCACATCATTGAGCGGTGTAGAAACGCCTGAAGAACTTACACGAGATATATCGGAATTTTCAAAAGCTTTATTTACACCGGTAAGAGTAACGTTTACCGGAACGCTTGAAGAAGATATTTACGCCGGTGTAAAACGAAATGGCAGGACTGACGATTCGCCGAATAAATTTAAGCTGATTGAATACATAGATTATTCAGGTGTTATTCAGCAGGGTTACATATACAAATTAGACTTTAATAACGAGATAAAATACGAGTTAAGATGGCTTCAAGATTAGATATAAAATTTATCGGTGAAGTATTTGATTATGATAGATTGTTTATTAATCAAAATACTTTTTTCACGTTCAGAAACCAAAGAACGGCAGCGTTTCAAGTTCAATTAAGCAGCGAAAACCTCTTTTTATTAGGCAACTTTGAAAGAGCGTTTAACCTAGATATGAATGCGAACGGATCCGGAGTTTTCATAGTAGAAAAGGATACGCCTAACCTAACTTTAACTATCATTCATCCGCAAGACGGATATTTTGTCAATGCGAGTACTTTGTCAGGGATATTATTAAACGTCAGAAATATTGATGCACCAAAACCAATAGATTTTATTACCTCGTTTAGTCAGGCAGGCACAGATCCTTGTACAAATATTAAGCTAACGGCTTTAGCAGATGAAGTTTGCGATGAAATATATTTTGTTAAAGGCAATGTAGTTATTGGCGGTAGAGTTTATAATACAGATACCTACTCGCGAGATTTTAAAAGAGGTGATGTAATTAGAGTAGTTACAGAAAAAGACACTATAAATAATGAGAAGTATGTAACGCTTCCTCCATCATTTGTAATTGAACGCGTTATAGTAGAAGGTTCAAATATTCGTATTAAACCATCTACAGAGGACCTTACATTTTCTTACGCTTACGGTAATGAGGAAAATTACCAACTCTCACCAGTATTCACTTCGCTAACAGCCGGCACCTATACTGCTTATTTAAAAGATCAATATGGATGCGTTAAGACTTTAGAGTTTTTTATCAAGGATCAGACAGATGCAGAGTTTGAAGTAAATTATGCGCCTCCTTATTTAGATGTTCCTAGAATAAATAGTATTCCGTTTTCAGATAGAAGATTACCTGGAATAGGTGAAACGAATAATCAATTTGAATTTCTAAGCAGCGAAATACCAGACCCATATATTTCAGGAGGCTATTTTGTGCCATTAAATGAAAGCGGAGTTACAAATATTCAGTTTAGATCAAGTTATGCAAACAATTACATCAAGGCAATTAATTGTAACGGATTAGAAATTGATATTCCTTTTGATCAAAAAAGCGAGTTTATTAATAAGGTTCGTAATATGGATGGTAACCTAAGCTTTTCAAATGGATTTTTAAGAATCTCTTTCACAAACGGTAATACCTATGATGAAGCGGGAAATGTAAACGGAACACATAATTATAACGGCAGCTTACCTGTAGATTACACAGAGGGATTAACTCTATTTATTGACGGATATGGTCAATCAGTTATTACACGTATAGAAAGCGTAAACGGCATACAATACGCAGTTACCAATCTTACAAGTGTGCTGAATCTTCAAGGAGTAAAAATAACAGACATAGTCAAGGTTTATAATTTTGAAGTGTTTGAGGCCTATTTTCAGAATGACATTTTCGGCACCAATCCTTTTTATTTAAAAATTGGAAGCAATGATTTAGGGGTGAAGAATAAAACGTTTGTCTCTGAAAAAATACAAGTAGTTGAAGGTATTGAAGAAAAAAAATACCATAAGATAAATTACTTCTCTTCAAAAAACAGAGAAAACAATGACATTCATTATCAATGGGGTATTACGCATACTCGATGGATTCCTTTTCAAAGATATTTAGATCCTGTTCCTAGTGCGGATATAGAAATATTACAGAGTGATGATAGGGTTAATAAGAAGAATTATAAAGCTAAACGTGTTTATGTGATGCTAACTGATCTAATGCCTAAAATGGTTGCAGATAGTCTAGCTGAAGCGTTAAACGTGAGCACAACTATAAACGTGGACGGTCAAGATTACATTAATGAGGAGAATTGCGAACTAGAAATAAAAGGAAGTCAGGCGATCTTAAGAGTAAATCTAACGGTATCAAATAAGATGCTGAACTATGGCCAAGACGAAGGAGTATTTAATAATGATCAGTTTTATCCTGTTCTGACAGATTAATACCTGAATTACGCAGGACCATATCTAAGGAGGCTTCTTGAACACGTTTCTGGAATCGTTCATCAGCTTCTTTTAAAAGTCGGTCCTGCTCAATTATATCCTCTTTAGTAATAATAGGAGTTTTAGATTCTCTTTTAGACAGAATCCACCAGAATATAAAAAAGGAAATAAGGGGTATTATTATCATAATTCTATTGAGTTTACAAATATAATACCCAACAAGCGTAAAGTAACTAAAATACAATCATTTAGTTTATTTATAATGATTCTAAATAAGAAATATTAATTATATTTGAATATGCCAAGCACAGACCAAATTTATCAGGAGTTCATAGCATTTAAGAACTCAATCTTAAGGATTAAAGAACTTACGCCTTTAACGAATCCTGAAGGTACAGAAACGCTTCCTGCGTGGAGTTCTAAACTTCAAAAAGAGGTTCAGATTCCTATTTTATCTTTGATTAAAGCCAGTAATGGCAACATCATTGATAACGGCGATAGGTTGATACTAAAAGCTGAAAACAACATTGATAAAGACAACGTTGAGCAAGGTGATGGTGTTATAGCTTTAGATAGTGACGGGAGTATATTTTTTGGTACTTATATAAATGAAAATGAAGATCAGTTTGACTATTTAAATACTGATGCATATACTAATGGGTTAGTTTCTGATTTACAGCAAGCAACCACCAAAGGAGCCAAGACAAATAAAGTAATTGAAACGGCCGGTTATAAGAAAACCGGTAAAACTAATGCGGATATTCCTTTGCTTGGAGGTGGCGATATGCCTGTCGCTAGTTTAGCTACTCCTGAAATGGTGGAAAACCGTATGCCATCAGGATTAAAGGGTGAAACAGTATTTTTAAGCGAAACAGGTGGTAAGATTTATGAAACAGGATTAATAAAAGAGGATTTTCTTATTGCTGAAAATGCAGAAGAGTTGGCAATCGCTAAAACAGCACCTTTCGATTTGCAAACAATATATAATAGTTGGCAAAGATTTAGTCACGCGAATGTAAATAGTACTACACCGTCACCGCCAATTTTCCCTTCTTTTAATGATTTAGAGCCGTTATCTTCCCGACTAACACCAGAAGAATTTTACAATAATACAGCGTGGAATTTTGATGCAAATAATAACAGGATATTTTTAACAAAAAATTACGGTGTATTCTCTGGTTTTGTAAGCCCTGATAAATACACTAATTATACTCTAGAAATAGAACTAAGTAGTACAGATATAGATGATGATCAATTAGGACTAGTAGCTGCCTTTTATACAGACATAAATACAGGTTATCAATATACTATTTCTGTTATAAGGTCATTGAACGGAATAAGTAACAATTATACTGTATGGTATAACTTCGGGCAAATTGACGGAAAATTACTTTTTGATGGTCTCAGTTTAGCTCCGTCACCATCTTCTGTAGGTTGGGATGTAGCGGGAGTTACAAGGTTAAGAATTGTAAGAACAGGTGACTCGTTTTCTATTAAATGTAGTCAGTTTGGAAGTTCAACAATAGACGATTCTACTGAAATAATACTAGATTTAAATAGCGATACAGATTTAGATAAATTTAAATTAGGTGGTCAGGTAGGTGTAGCGGCAAGAAGTCAAAAAAATGCGTTTTTCTCAGATATTAAATTTACAGGATTTAGTCAATATATAGTTAATGTATTGGATGAAAATTCTCAATCGTACGAAATATGGAAATACAATCAAAGCACATCTAGTTATGCGGTAGATGCTGGTATTGAAATTGCTGATATTTTACCTCAAAACAGATTTTTAAAATCTTCTTTATTTTCTAAATGGTATTACAATTTTGGTAATAAACTAGAAAGAGTTACAGATCCGACATCTGGTGGATTAATAGATAATTATCAATTAAAATCTGAAAAAGCTCAACCTAATGGTTACGCTCCATTAGATGAGTCCGCTCTAATACCAGCCGCTTACTTACCCTCTTTTATAGATGATATACTAGATGGTAAGTATGTTAATGCAACTACTTTTAATGATTTATCTGGCGATCCATATACTGGAGAATCTGGTAAAATATATGTAGACACTACAAGTAACCTACAATATAGGTGGAGTGGTTCTGCTTTTGTTGAAGTTAGTTCAGGAGGTGTTAATAGCGTGTTTGGGCGTACTGGAATAATAACGGCTCAACAAGGCGACTATTCTACTTTTTACCCTATTTTATCTGGAAGTTATAATAATCCTACTTGGATCAATCAATTAGCATTTTCTAAACTAACTTCTAAGCCTACCACATTAAGCGGTTACGGGATTACGGACGCTAATTTTTTACCATTATCAGGTGGCAATGTCACAGGTAATGTGAATATAGCTGGAAGAATAGGTTTAGGTAGAACAAATCCCACCGCTAGACTTGATATACAGGTTGAGGATTCTGGCAGTTCTGGTGGAATTAGACTACGAGGAATAACCACTCCTACCGATACTAGTTATTGGTCAGAGTCTCAATTTGCTATGCAAAATGCAGGTGTATATAGAATATTACTTAACAGTATAGGTAATAGCTACATTAACGGAGGGAATTTAGCTGTAGGAAAAACAAATGCAGATCATAGGCTGGATGTTAATGGGAATGCAAAAGCTGATATTTTTATAGGATCAGGCGCACAGTTAACAAACATCCCTCAAAGCGCAATAGTAAACTTGTCTGATTCATTAGCTGCAAAGGTTAATGTTAGCGGAGTTCAGACGATTAATGATACTAAAACATTCTCTTCAAGTCCAGTCATTCCTCCTCCTACTTTAGATAGTCACGCTGTTAATAGAGGGTATTTACCATTAGCTAGAAATGGCACAAATACGGATTCTGGTATCATAATCAACGGCAGAACAACGGCTAATTATGGTAATACACCTACAAGAGCAATTGACTTATCATATAGTAATGCGGCAGGATCTGGCAATGGTGCAACTGGAGTAAGTTCTTTTGCTTATGGTAACAATGTAAAGGCTACTGGAACTAACTCTTTTGCAGGTGGTAACGCATCTCAGGCAGGATTAAATGCTTTTGCAACGGGCAATATATGTTACGCTTTAGGCAGTGCTTCTTTTGCCGTAGGATCAAATACTACTGCTAACGGAGATGCATCAGCAGTTATTGGATCAGGGTTAATATCTAACGGATGGGGTGAAGTTGGTGTAGGTGGATATAATGAGCCGGGCATTAGTGGTGATGTAAACACACTTACTTCTAAAGCTTTTGATGTAGGGGTAGGTACATCTAATCTTAACAAAAAATCTGCATTTACAATTTTTAGAAATGGTGCAGCTAAATTTTACCCAATCGCAAAATCCACTATAACAAATGCTAGTGCCGGTATGTTTATAAGCAATTCTGAATCTAGTAATAGGCTCGAATTTTACACCGGTACAAGATGGGTGATAGTAGAAACAACAATACCTGCATAATGAGCATATTAAAAAAGATATTCCCGTGTTTATACAAGTCTAAAGGATCATTACAGCTTAGTGATTATATCCTTGACTACTATAACCAACCATTAACAAATGAGCTATTCGCTTTAATTAACGCGCATAGGGTGAGTATAGGTGCAAAACCGTTAGAAGTGTTTAACGCAGCTAAAATAGAGGCTTATAACCATTCTGTTTATATGTTAGATACCGGCGAAGTGTCACACGATAACTTTTTTAATAGGTCAGATAACTTAAAAGATAAGGGTGCTTTACGAGTTGCTGAAAATGCAGCGTATGGTTTTAAAGGTCAGGGTGCAAAGGAAATATTAAACACTCTATTAAATAGCGAAAAGCATAGAATCAAATTAGAGGGCCCGCAATTCACACACACCGGGTTATCGGTTGCAACTAAAAATAATATTCATTCAATAACTCAAATTTTAAACACACTCAAATGAAACATTTAGAAGTAGTAGAACAAGCGATCGATTTAGCTACAGGTAACGGAGGTTTTAAAACAGCACAAGATGCTTCTGCAGTTTTTCAGCACCTACAAGCTCACAAGCAAGAATTTGAAGCTTTGAAAGCTGAAAACAAAAGATTAACTAAGGAAAATGAAAGCCTGAAGCCTAAAGCGACAGCTAAAAAATAAGAGATATGTTCGAGGAAATACAAAGCGGTTTTTTAGTCACATTAGCTTTATTAGAGTTTACTGTAATTGGTTTGTCATTTCTCGCATACTCCTACATCAGCAACCAAGTCATTAGAGCGCATAAAGACGATCCTCATTATAAAAGAGCACCAACAGTAGTATGGTTTAATTGGCTTTTTGTTTTAATGGCAATGCTTTGCCTGGCAATAGTAATAAACTTCTTTGTTCACGCATTTTGGCTTATAGATATAATACTTACAGGTCTCACGGTTGTAGCGCCATTGACTGTATGGAAGTATTACAAACAACTCAATGTATTTGAAGAAAAACAAATCCCGGAAGATGTAGCGGTAAATAAAACTGAAGAACTTAAAAAATCAGTAGTTGACAAAATTAAAACTTACGAAGTAGATGACGCTATAGTGAGCGAAATGACTGATTACATAAATAAGCATTAAAATGAGTAACGAACTATTAATAGCTCTTTTTGGTGGCGGTTCAATAGCAGCTATTATAAGCTCATTTAAACTACCTGAAATAATAAAAGGATGGAAGGATGCTAGACAAGTTAAATACGATAGCCTACAAAAGCAATTAGAATTAGAGCAAGAGAAGATACGAGGTTTAGAACTTCAGCTCTCTGTTAAAAGTAAAGAGCTGGAAACTGAAAAAATGAAAATGACTGAAATGAAGATTTGGTTAAGTGCTACTATACCAATGATGCGTATTAGAAACTCGAATGACCCCGAAACTCTTGAATTAATAAAAATGATTGAGGACAATATAAAATTTGAAGTAACATCATCAAGAACTTAATTATGAATTACGTAAAGCAATTTCAAGAGCAATATTATTTGCAGCCAGACGGTATATTAGGCCCTAAAACTGCAGCAAAGATGCAATGTGTTTGGGGTAGGTCTGCTGAAGAAACGGCTCACATGTTAGGACAATGCTATGTGGAAAGCAAAGCGTTTACGCAAGGTCGTGAAAGTCTTAATTACAGTGTACAAGGTTTAATTGAAACATTCAATTTCTATAAAAACAATCCAGATCTAGCGATCAAACACGGACGGAATGCTTCTAAGCCTGCGGATCAGATCGCTATTGCAAATACTGTGTATGATGACGCAAACAGATCTGAAAATTACAAGCTAGGGAACACTCGTAAAGGTGACGGATGGAATAATAGAGGGGTAGGAGGTATTCAGCTTACAGGGCGTAGTAATGTAGAACGCTTTTTAAAATGGAAAGGCTTACCGCTAGACACAAATAGAGATTTAATTGAAACCAAATATTTTTGGGATGCTCTTCTGTTTTACTTTGACCAGATAGTGCGCTGGCGTTACTGTGATAGTGTTGATGCTTATGCTTGTGCAAAAGTTACTGAAATCATACAAGGAGGTAA